>ERZ1645186.7-NODE-7-length-40378-cov-8.653076_pt1 | contig 40378 bp, 31 predicted proteins | sample MGYA00575349_ERZ1645186 | MGnify/ENA primary metagenome ERZ1645186 (study PRJEB40839, sample SAMN11282943) | freshwater sediment metagenome | isolation source: river sediment | host: Sediment | place: India: Nawabganj, Kanpur | collected 2015-12-17 ...
CGTCCTGCCCGCCGCCGCCGTAGTCGCGCGGCAGCGTCAGGCCGACCCAGCCGCGTCCGGCCAGCGCCCGGCTGAACGCGGCATCGAAACCCATCCAAGAGCGCGCCAGTCGGTCGGTCGGTCGACCGGCCAGCGCCTCGTCAAGAAAGGCGCGCACGGACGGGCGGAGCGCCTCGGCCGAGGCAGGCAGCGCGCTGAGTGGCAGAGCGTCCAGCATGGCTCTCCTAAGCGACAGATCTTCCAAGCGACTCCGGGACCGACTCTGCATCCACTTCGAACAATCGCCATTCGCCCGGAACACCTCGAAGTGCGTGAGTACCCCGGTCGTGGAACTGGATGCCGGACCCGACCATCAGATCCTTGGCGGTCGCGGAAGCCAGCAGCGTACCTGGAGAGGCCAACGATGAAATCCTTGCGCCGACATGAACGGCAATGCCACTGAGGCGGCCATCGAAGACCTCGCATTCCCCGGTATGAATGCCGGCGCGGACGGTGATGCCGAGCGCAGCCACGCCCTTGATGATGCCGCAGCCACAAGTCGCCGCCCGAGCCGGACTGTCGAAGGTGACGAAGAAACCATCACCCGCCGTGTCGATCTCACGCCCGCCGAAGCGCTCGATGGCGCCACGGACGACATCGTGATGCTTCGCCAGTAACTCGCGCCAAGCCCTGTCGCCGACCTCGGCTGCGCGTTCAGTGGATCCGACGATGTCCGTGAACAGAACCGTGCGAATCTCGCGCACCAGATCGCCCTGCAGCGTTCCTTCACCTTGAAGAAGTCGCTTGTGCAGCGCCTGCGTGGCCGGCCCGGGATTCGCCCCCAGCTCCTCGCGCAGCAAGCGACGTAGCTGCTCATAGGTCAAAAGTGCCTCGGCAACATTGCCCTGACGGGCAAGTACCTCCATCAGGAAGCGATAGCCGCTTTCCCGATAAGGCGCCAGCTTGATCAAGGCCCGCGCCGAGCGCTCGGCCGACGGGAGTTCTGAGCCCGAGAGACCGAGCCCTATGGCAGCGACGCATTCGTGCGCTCTCACCAGGATGTCATCGACCTGGCGTCGGATCTCATCGATCCATGGCGCCTCGTAGCCCGGGAGGAATCCTCGCTGGGCGATGTGCAGGGCGACCCGGGACGGTCCCCAGGCACGCGCCCAATCGCCCTGGGCGACACCCGACGCTGCCCGATGCAGGCTTTCGCTGGCCGCTTCGAGATCGATCCACGCGTCGGCAGGCAGCACGAGGCGAACGTCCTGCTTTCCGGCCACCGCGCCCGCTCCCAGCAGCGCCCGCAGCTTGGCAAGCAGCGCGCTCAGGGCCGTGTCGGCCGCAGCGGGCAAGCGGTCTGGCCAAAGGGCCTGCATCAGTTCGGAGCGCGTCGAAGAACGCCGGCGACGGGCCGCCAGATACACAAACAGCAACCTGCCTTGGCGGCCCGGCAAGTCGTCCTCGATGCGCCGGCCGTTGATCCTGGCGGTCAGGCGCCCGCAAAGCTGGATCCTCGTACCCGGCTCGGGCGCCAAGGTTTCACCAAGGTCTTGAGATTCCCGGTCCACCACAATGCCGTCCGTCAACTGGAAAGGAGCACGAAATGCGGAAAGTGATCAATTGCGAATGCGGCGAGGTCGTGCGCGGCAACAGCGACGAGGAGCTTCTGGCAGCCGTCAAGGTGCACCTGACGCGCGACCATCCCGAGTTGCTTGACAAGCTCTCGCCGGAAGACATCCTGGGCATGGCCGAAGAAGAGGACTGATCGAAACGAAGAAGGGCGCCGCGGGTCGGCCGATTGGCATAGTCTGCCCTATGCGACGAGGTCAATCTGAGAGACAGGCCGGGCCAAGGTCAGGCTCGCCCTAGAAGGAGCGCGGCAGCCCGAGCACATGCTCGGCCACGAAGCTCAGGATCAGGTTGGTGGAGATCGGCGCCACCTGGTACAGCCGGGTCTCGCGGAACTTGCGCTCCACGTCGTATTCGCAGGCGAAGCCGAAGCCGCCGTGGAACTGCAGGCAGGCGTTGGCCGCCTCCCAGCTGGCCTTGGCCGCCAGGTACTTGGCCATGTTGGCCTCGGCGCCGCAGGGCTGGTGCGCGTCGAACAGCTCGCAGGCGCGCCAGCGCATCAGGTTGGCGGCCTCCACCTCGATGTAGCTTTCGGCGATGGGGAACTGCACGCCCTGGTTCTGGCCGATCGGCCGGCCGAAGACCTGCCGCTCCTTCACGTACTGCGACACGCGGTCGACGAACCAGTAGCCGTCGCCGATGCATTCGGCGGCGATCAGCGTGCGCTCGGCATTCAGGCCGTCGAGGATGTACTTGAAGCCCTGCCCTTCGCGGCCGATCAGGTTCTCGGCCGGGATCTCCAGGTTCTCGAAGAACAGCTCGTTGGTCTCGTGGTTGACCATGTTGGCGATGGGCCGCACGGTCAGCCCCTTGCCGATGGCGTCGCGCAGGTCGACGATGAAGATCGACAGGCCTTCGCTCTTCTTCTGCACCTCGGCCAGCGGCGTGGTGCGGGCCAGCAGGATCATCAGCTCGCTGTGCTGGATGCGGCTGATCCACACCTTCTGGCCGTTGACCACGTAGCGGTCGCCCTGGCGCACAGCACTGGTCTTGATCTTGGTGGTATCGGTGCCGGTGGTGGGCTCGGTGACGCCCATGCTCTGCAGCCGCAGCTCACCCTTGGCGATAGCCGGCAGATAGCGCGCCTTCTGCTCGGCCGAGCCGTGGCGCAGCAGCGTGCCCATGTTGTACATCTGGCCGTGGCAGGCGCCCGCATTGCCGCCGCTGCGGTTGACCTCTTCCATGATCACGCTGGCCTCGGCCAGACCCAGGCCCGAGCCGCCGTATTCCTGTGGAATCAGCGCGGCCATCCAGCCGGCCTGGGTCAGCGCATCGACGAACTCGGCCGGATAGGCACGGGCCGCGTCGACGCGGCGGAAGTACTCGTCGGGGAAATCCGCGCACAGCGCACGCACCGCATCGCGGATCTCGACGAAGCGATCGTCACCGACGGCCATTCAAGCGCCCTCAGGCCCCGTACGCGCCGATGACCGAGATCGCCGCGACGTTCTGGCTGGGGAAGCCGCCCAGGTTGTGCGTCACGCCCCAGGTGGGCGCCTTCAGCTGGCGCGCGCCGGCGCGGCCCTGCAGCTGCAGGTACATCTCGTAGACCATGCGCAGGCCCGAGGCACCAATCGGGTGGCCGAAGCACTTCAGCCCGCCGTCGATCTGGCAGGGCACCTTGCCCTCGGCGTCGTAGAAACCGTCCAGCACGTCGCGGATCGCGGTGCCTTCGGGCGAAAGCTGCAGGTCTTCCATCGTCACCAGCTCGGTCACCGAGAAGCAGTCGTGCACGTCCACCAGCGACACCTGCTCGCGCGGCCTGGTGATGCCGGCTTCCTGGTAGGCCCGTGCGGCCGCGACGCGGGTGGTGGCGAAGTAGGAGCCGTCCCACTGGTCGTACTGCACCTCCTGGCCGTTGGACACCGCCACCTGCAGCGCCTTCACCGCCACCAGGTCCTTCTTGCCCAGGCCGCGGGCGATGTCCGGCGTGGTGACGATCGCGCAGGCGCTGCCGTCGCTGACACCGCAGCAGTCGTACAGGCCCAGCGGCTCGGCGATCATCGGCGCGCGCATCACGTCGTCCTCGGTGATCCTGTTGCGCAGGTGGGCCTTCGGGTTGCGCGCGCCGTTGTCGTGGCTCTTCACCGAGATGTGGGCCATCGCGCGCTTCAGGTCCTTCTGGTCGGCGCCGTGCTTGGCGCGGTAGGCCGCGGCCAGCTGCGCGAAGGAGCCCGGCGCCGAGATGTTCGGCCAGAACAGGTCGTTCAGCGCGCCGCGGCCGCGCTGCGGCAGGCCGCCGTAGCCGGTGTCCTTGAGCTTTTCGACGCCCAAAGCGAGCGCGATGTCGGCCGCGCCGGAGGCCACGGCGTAGACCGCGCCGCGCAGCGCCTCGGTGCCGGTGGCGCAGTAGTTCTCCACGCGCGTCACCGGGATGTACGGCAGCCGCAGCGTCATCGCCAGCGGTACCGCCGACTTGCCCAGGTGCTGCTCCTCGATGGCCGTGCCCAGCCAGGCGGCCTCGATCTGCTTGCGCTCGATGCCGGCGTCGGCCAATGCCTCCTCGAAGGCCTCGACCATCAGGTCCTGCGCATTGCAGTCCCAGCGCTCGCCGAACTTCGAGCAGCCCATGCCGAGGATGACGACCTTGTCCTTGATGCCCGTAGCCATGTCTAGCTCCTTTGTCAGGCGGGGGTGGCTTTCCAGAAATACCGCTGGAATCCGCGCAGCGGATCCTGGTCCTTGATGCGGAACACCATGCGCACCGGCAGACCCACGTCCATCCTGCCGGCGTCGATCTCGGTGAAGTCCATCAGCATGCGCCCGCCGCCGTCGAAAGCCACCATGCCGAAGTAGGTGGGCGGGTCGGGCGTGTAGGTCAGCGAATCGGCGGTGTAGGACATGACCTTGCCGCTGCGCTCGGCAAAGGGGTAGTCATCCTGGCTGTCCAGCGCGTTGCACTCCGGGTTCACGCAGTAGCGCTGCCGCGGGTACTGCACCGTGCCGCAGGCGCGGCACTTGCCGCCCACCAGACCCTGGATCATGTCGCGGTTGCGGTACAGCACCGTCAGCGGCGTGGGCTTGTCGGGCTCGGCGCGCATGCCCCGCTCCATGTCCAGCAGGCCGTTGAAGGACAGGTAGCGCATGTAGTTGCCATCTTCGCGGCGGCGAGCCAGCGCACCCTTGACGCCGAAATGCGGCCTGGCGGTGGCGATCGCGTCGGTCACGCGCAGCAGCAGCGCGTCGCAGCCTTCGCCGAAGGCGGCCAACAGGATCAGGTCGCCCGGCTTGGCGTCTTCGAGCGCCGCGGCCAGCATCAGCAGCGGGTGGGCCACGCCGGTGTCGCCGCACACGGCAGCCAGCGCATCGCGCACGCTGGCGTCGCTCAGATGGCACCGCTTGGCCACTGCCGCCTGAATGCGCGACAGCGTGCCCGGCAGGCAGAAGTGCGTCACCGCGCCCGCTTCGACGCCGGCCTTCTTCAGCACCGCGTCGATGGCCCGCGGCACGATCTTCAGATAGCCCTCGTCGCGCACCCAGCGCTCTTCCCAGGCGTAGTCGTGGGCGCGGTCGTGCATGCGGTACTGGTGGACGAAATCCACCGTCTCGCTGTGTGCCGCCACCAGTGCGGCCAGCGGCTGGCCGCGGCCCACCAGCAGCGCGGCCGCACCGTCGCCGTAGTGGAGTTCCTGCGTGCTGGCGGCCTTGGCCTTGCGCGCATCGGCGGCCACCACCAGTGTTGGGCCCATCGCGCCGCCGCCTTCCAGCGCCTCCATCAGCGCGCTGGAGCCGGCACGCTGGCTGCCGGTGAAATCCAGCCCGCGCAGTGCCGAAGGCAGCATCAGCGCATTGGCCACCACGCCGGCATTCAGCCGGTCGTCGAAGGGCAGGCTGCTGGAGGCCAGCACCAGGCGGCTCAAGCCGGCGCGGTCACGGTCCCCCAGGCAGTCGCGGGCCGCCTCCACGCCCATGGTGATGGTGTCCTCGTCCCAGTTGCAGATGGCGCGCTCGCCCTTGGCCAGGCCCTTCAGGCTCGGAGCGAACCAGGCGTTGGCCGCGGCCACCACCGAACGCTGCAGCCGCGAACGCGGCACGTAGGCGCCGAAGGACAGGATGCCGAAATCGTCAGTGCTCATGACTGCCAGTGATGCGCTGTTGTGGGTCGTGCAATGCGGCCGTCGAGCAACCCTCGCGGAACCGGCTTTGCCGGGCCGCAGAGGGTGCCCCCTCGAGGGGGAGGCGCCGAAGGCGCTGCGGGGGTGGGCTCATCAAATCGGATCCCAGCTGAACACATCGGCCGAGCGGTCCAGCGGATAGAAGCTGGCCTTCATCGCCGGGATGGCATGGCTGGCCACGGTCTGCGGCGTCCAGCCCTCCTCGCGGTGCACCGAGCGGACCGGCCGGCTCTGGCCCATCAGGAAGATCTCGTTGGCGCGCACCGCGAAGATCTGGCCACTCACCTCCCCGGCCTCGTCGCTGATCAGGTACACCGCCAGCGGCGCGATCTTGCTCGTCTCCATCGCCTTCATGCGCGCCAGCCGTGCGGCCTGCTCCGGCGTGTCGCTGGGGATGGTGCCGATCAGCCGGCTCCAGGCGAAGGGGCTGATGCAGTTGCTGCGCACGTGGTAGCGCTGCATGTCCAGCGCGATCGACTTGCTCAAGCCCACGATGCCCAGCTTGGCCGCCGCGTAGTTGGCCTGTCCGAAGTTGCCGATCAGGCCAGAGGTGGAGGTCATGTGCACGAAGGCGCCGCGCTCCTCGCTGCGGAAGATGGCGGCCGCTGCGCGCGCCATGTAGAAGCTGCCGTGCAGGTGCACGTCGATCACCGCCTTCCATTCCTCCACCGACATGTTGTGGAAAATGCGGTCGCGCAGGATGCCGGCGTTGTTGACCACCGCATCCAGCGTGCCGAAGGCGTCGGTGGCGGTCTTGATGATGCGGTTGGCCGATTCCCATTCGGCCACGCTGTCGGTGTTGGCCACCGCGGTGCCGCCGGCGGCGCGGATCTCGTTCACCACCTGCATCGCCGGGCCGTCGTCATGGCCCGCGCCCGACTCCGACACACCGGGGTCGTTGACCACCACCTTGGCCCCTTCGGCCGCGGCCAGCATCGCGATGTCGCGGCCGATGCCGCGCCCGGCCCCGGTGACGATGATCGACTTGCCGTCGAGCATTCCCATTTCGATGTCTCCTAAGTGACGCCCGCGCCGGGGCTCTGCCTGAGCGGATCATTCTCACGCAAACTCGCGGCTTCGCCACTGCCCCCACGCTCATGTCGAACCCTGACACCGACGCGACACGGCGCGCCTACTGGACCGAGCAACTGGAGGCGGCCTACCGCTTCATGTTCGAGGCGGTGCTGCCTTATCCGGTGGCCGAATGCGGCGAGCCGCTGGTCTCGCTGCAGCAGGCCGCCGAGATGGCCGAGGTGGTGGTGCAGTTCGCCGAGCGGCCGCACGTGCGCGGGCTGCCACGGCTGTACTACCTGCGCGATGGGCAGATACCCGGCTTCATCGCCGCCGCGGCCGAGATGAACGAGCGCGGCTGGATCCTGCGCGTCGAGGACGGCTACCGCACGCCCGAGATGCAGAAGCACCTGGGTCGCGAGCCGCAGGTCTTCGACGCGGTGCTGCAGCGGGTGACGTGGGAGCTGGGCGGCCAACGGCCGACGCCGGAGTTCATGTTCCGCCGCTGCTCGGCGCTGGTGGCCAGCGTGCCCAAGTTCGGCACGCACATGTCCGGCAGCGCCATCGACATCTCGGTGCGCCATCTGCACGACCCGCAGCGCGAGGTGGACCGTGGCGCGCCCTACCTGGAGATGTCGGAGAAGACGCCGATGGATTCGCCCTTCGTGCCGGCCGAGGCGCAGCGCAACCGGCGGGAGATCAGCTCGCTGATGCAGCGCCACGGTTTCGTCGCTTATCCCTGGGAGTTCTGGCACTACTCCAGCGGCGACGCCTACGAGCAGGTGCTGCTCAAGACCGGACGCCCTGCCGTCTACGGCGCCGTGTCCTTCGACCCCCGGACGTTGCAGGTCACACCGCTGGCGCAGCCCGATCAGCCGCTGAACAGCTTCGACGAGATCCGTGCCGAGATCGGCGCCGCGCTGGCGCGACTGGGTTGAACCCAGCCGGCGGCGATAGATCAGGCCCGCACATCGACTGCTCGTCGAGCCTGTCGAGCGAGCGGTGGCCAAGCAGCGGGCGATCGCCCATCTCGCATTGGCCGGCTGAGTCTTCGACCACGGCGAAATGCTGTCTGAACGTAGCGCCCGCAGGGCGCGAAGTGAGTTATCAGCGCGACCTCGGCGCGAGCACCGCAGTGCAGTCTGCCCGAAGGGCCGGTCACCTCAGCATGAGCCCCTGGCGGGTGCAGCGCGACGCGACGCGCCTAAACCTGGCACGAGAGCAGCCTCTCGCGAAGAGTAGCTTTGCACCAGTAATTGCCAATGGCTTCTTGCCGCTTGAACACGCTTCCATATTGGGCGTCAGGGCGCGTCGCTTACGGGCTGCCGTTCGGCTTGCAGGCGACCCTCCGCGGTTCGCGTACGCGCCGCTGCGCACAATCGCGGAAACACCGCGGGTCGACCGCATCGGGGCAGCCGCTCGCCCGGGCCGCAGCCGGCGCCCGAGGGAGGCCCGCGGTACGCCCATGGCGGGACCGTTCGTCGAAGCGCTTCGCGGCCGCGCTGTCGGGGATGAAACACGATCGGGGCGGACAACCCACGCCGGTCAACCCGTCGCGGCCGGCCACGTTACAGGATGAGTGATCCGCAATGCCCATGGAGATGCCCGTGCGAACCCCGACCATGGCGACGGCGATGGCGATCTTGATGCTTGCATTGCACGCCTCGCCAGCGCGCGCCGAATCGCTTCGCTGCAATGGCTACAGCGCCACCGAAGGTGATTCGAAACTGTCGGTGCTGTACAAGTGCGGTGCACCGCAGTTGAAGGACAGCTACTGCGCATCGGTCTACCACCCGCAGTCGCTCGAACCGGTGCCCGAGCCCTTCGCAAGCACCATCGTTCCCTGCCAGGCCATCGAAGAGTGGCTCTACGACCGTGGGCCGGGAAACCTGCTGGTCACGGTTCGTTTCCGGGCCGGCATCGTGCAATCCATCCGCTACGCCCGCGCGCCACGGTAGTCGGCGTCCCGCTCAAGGCCGATCTACGGGCTGGATCTCGTCGTGCGAGCCCGGTTAACGTGCCCGGTTGCGGCGACGGCGCGGGTCGTTGGTCTGCGTCGTCGCCACTCCACTGTCCTGATCCCGTGAGACGCGGCGCAGGCGCGCGGTCGAACGGCGTTTTCGTGCCAAAGCCGGAGCGAGGTCATCCTCGTGCTCTGCCGCAGGCGCGTTGGCGCGCCGACGATCTGCGTCGACCCCGGTGCCCGAGACCCGGCCCTTGCCTCGCGGCCCTGGCGACCGCTGATCGCATCACATCTCGGTCCCCATTCCTCCGGCCGGCATGCCCTCACCTGTGCGCTGCTGCGGCGCCGTCGCCACGATGCAGTCCGTGGTCAGCAGAAGGCCGGCAATCGATGCGGCGTTCTGCAGCGCAAGCCGCGTCACCTTGGCCGGGTCGATCACACCCATCTGCAGCAGGTCGCCGTAGACACAGGTGGCAGCGTTGTAGCCAAAGGCCGGTGTCTCGTCGGCATCGACACGGGCCAAGACGATCGATGGCTCGTCTCCGGCGTTCGCGACGATGCGGCGCAGCGGCTCCTCCAGGGCGCGACGCACGATCTTCACGCCCGAGGCGTGGTCCAGGTTCGGGCTGTCCAGCGACTCCAGCGCTCGCCGGCAACGCAGCAGCGTGATGCCGCCTCCAGCCACGATGCCCTCTTCGACCGCAGCGCGGGTGGCGTGCAGCGCGTCCTCGACACGCAGCTTTCGCTCCTTCATCTCGGTCTCTGTCGCCGCGCCGACCTTTATCACCGCGACGCCACCGGCCAGCTTGGCCACCCTTTCGTCGAGCTTTTCGCGGTCGTATTCGCTGGTGGCGGCTTCGCGCTCCTTCTTGATCGCGGCCACGCGCGCGGCGATGGCGTCGGCAGCGCCCGCGCCGCCAATGAGGGTCGTTGTCTCCTTGGCCACCTCGACACGACGAGCGCGCCCGAGTTCGGCCAGCTTGGCCTTGGCCAACGCCTGGCCGGTTTCATCGGTGAAGAGGGTGCCGCCCGTGACGACCGCGATGTCCTGCAGCAAGGCCTTGCGCCGGTCGCCAAAGCCCGGCGCCTTGACCGCGCAGCACTTGAGTACGCCACGCAGATGGTTGACGACGAGCGCGGCCAGCGCCTCGTTGTCGACCTCCTCGGCAATCACCAGCAGGGGCACCTGGCCTTTGGCGACCTCCTCCAGCACCGGCAGCAACTCGTTCAGAGATGACAGCTTGCGGTCGCAAAGTAGCACTGCGGCGTTCTCCAGCACCACATCCTGTTTCTCTACATGGTTGATGAAATAGGGCGACAGGTACCCCCGGTCGAACTGCAGACCCTCGACCACCTGCAGTTCGCTTGCCATGCCCGAACCGTCCTCGATCGTGATCGCGCCTTCGCGCCCCACCTTCTCCATCGCCTGGGCGACCAGATCGCCGATGGAGCGGTCGTTGTTGGCGGATATCGCGGCGACATGCGCGATCTCCTTGGAGTCGGCGCAGGGACGCGAGATCTTCTTCAACTCGGCGACCACGGCCTCCACCGCCAGTTCAATGCCTCGCTTGATGTCCATCGGGTTCATGCCGGCGGCGAGGTACTTGGTGCCCTCCTGGATCATCCCGTGCGCGAGCACGGTGGCCGTGGTCGTGCCGTCGCCGGCCATCTCGCTGGTACGTGCCGCAACCTCGCGCAACATCTGCGCGCCCATGTTCTCGAAGTGATCCTCGAGTTCGATCGCTCGGGCGACGACGACACCCGAGTTGACGATCTGCGGCGCACCGAAGTCGCGCTCGAGCAGCACGGTGCGTCCGCGCGGCCCGAGGGTCACGCGCACCGCCTCGGCCAGGATGTCGACACCGCGGCGAATCCGCTCGCGCGCTTCGTCACCGAAAAGAAGTTGCTTGACAGCCATCTCACCTCCTTCGAACACCAAGGGCCAATCCGTTCAACAGGACAACATAGCCGGTCCGGCGCGCGTATTCTTGACTTCACTCAACACGGCTGCCCGAAAAGCGATGAACCCCGGCCGCCAGATTCGCCGAGCCGAAATGGCGCGCAGGGTCGCCGAAGCAGGTGGCTTCGCCGAGGCGCTGGCCAGTACCGTTCCGTGCACATCGTGGATCCCGGCCCTGAATGCCTTCGAGCGCGTCGCCTCCGGGCAATTGACACCGCGAGCGTCGGCCGGCCGCGGGCCGCCGCGTCGCGTTCAGTGGTTGGCGTACCACGCACGACACTCGACTTCGCGACCACGCACGACACGCCGCCCGGCGAGCGGACCTCCAGGCGGTGTGACCACGGTGTACTGGTGCTCGTGGTGATCTTGGTCCTCGGCATAGAGGACCACCCAGTCATGCACACGGCCAAGTTCATGTGCGCGAGCGGTATTCGAGTACAACGCGGTGAAGTGCCATTGGCCACGCCTCGTGTGCAACACCGGCAGCCAGGACTTGCCCTCCGGGTTGAAGCGACGGGGTGCGATCGTGGGCAAGCGGTTAGCTTGCGCACCCTCTCGGTACTCGCGGTCGACCTCCAGCAGGAGTTCTACGGGTGGCGCGTCGGCGGCCAAGCCGACCGCCGAGGTCCCGCGGGCCGGTGCAGCCGTCGGCAGCGGCCGAGCCCGTCGAATGGCGCGCGTCCTTTCGAGCATCTGCGTCAGCGATGCGCGGATGGCCGCTGCCCGTCGCGGACCAACCTGCGGCAGTCGTTCGAGTCGGCCATCGCTTGCGGCCACCTCCAGGGCCTCGAGCGAGTCGACCTCGAGTTCGTCGTGCAGGCGGTGCGCCAGCGCCATACCCACACCAGGTATCGTGTGGAACAACGCTTCGACGCCTGCCGCACCCCGCAGGCGGTCGAGTCGGCTCCAGCGCCCGGTCTGCACGATTTCGGCAATGGCGGCCGCAATCCCCGGCCCGATCGTTGGCAGGGCATCAAGCCCGGCCAACCCCTCGCGCTGGAACACGTCACGCACGCTGCGCGGCAGGGCTGCGATCATGTCGGCGGCGTTGCGGTATGCGGCGACTCGGTAGGCGTTGTCGCCCTGCGCCTCGAGCAAAGCCGCCATCTCGCGCAGCGTCTCGGCAAAAGGCCTGTTGTCCGATGCGGCCACGGCGGCTGGCGCAGCGTCCCTTGGCGGCCCGATCGAGGAGCCGGCGTGATCCTCCCTGATCATGTCGTTAAGCCGCCGTTCCTCGGGTTGCGCCGCCATCGTCCGGCTCGCCGGGCTCAGGGGCGGCGCAGCGTCTCGACAGATCGACCGCCGGTCAGCGCCTTCGATATGGCCTGCATCTGTTCGGCCACGGCTTCGATCACGTCGTCCAGTGCCAGCACGCCCTGCAACAGACCCCGTTCATCGGTGACGATCACGCGACGGACGCCTTTGGTACGCATCAGGGCCAGGGCGTCGAACATCGAGGCCTGTTCGCGCACGGTGACCGGCTCGGCATTAGCCACGTCGTCGACCCAGAGCGCATGGACATCGACGTCGCTGGCCAACACCGCAGTGACCAGGTCGCGGTCGGTGATCACGCCGACCGGCACCTGCCCTCCGGGCGACTTCTCGACGATTACCAGGGAGCCCACATGGTGCTCGCGCATCAGGCGTGCCGCCTCGATCAGCGAAGTCATGCGCTGCGCGACGATCGTGTCACGAGTGCACAGATCACCTGCGGACAAGGGTGCGTACATCAGACTCTCCCGGTTGCCATGAATCAAGCGATAGGCGCCGGCGACCACTGCCGGCCTTGCAGGTCCTAGCTTCGACCGCTTTCCTCGCTTCTGCCTGTTGCATGCTGCTTGACCTGCCCGCGCCGTCGACGCTGGAAGTCACCGAGTTTGCGCGTCATAGCGTCGAAGCTGCCACGCAACGCGACCTCGAGCTGCTCGTCACCCTGATGCTCCCCAGTCACGAGTTCGCCGCCTGGCAGGCGGACATCGAGCCGCACCTCGTAGCGGACCCCTTGGCGGTGTCGGTGACCCTCGGCGGCAATGGTGACGCGGCAACTCGTCAACTCGGGCACAAACTTCTCGAGATTGGCCACGCGCTGGCGAATCTCGCCCTCCAGAGAGGGCAGCGGCTCCAAGTCACGGAATTCGATCTGAACAGGCAGTTTCATACACGCGGTTCGAACCATCAGTACTGGCTATTCTTGGTGCCACCGCAGTTCGGCCATTGAGTCACCTCAATGAATGTGTCGATCATTTGCATCTCGACCAATTGCTTGTCATGCCTTGGAACGCGACGCGCTATCCCTCGTCGATGCGTTCGCTGATCGTGCCCGTGCGCGAGAAAGCGATCAGCATCGCAAACGCTCTACTGGCTGAAGGGCTGGATGAGCGTTCGGCCATCCGCATTGCGATCGCCAAGGCCAAGGAGTGGGCGCAGCGTCGCGGACTGCCTGTCCGAGACAAGGAGGCATGACGTTGGCGGCAACCTTGGCGCGAAGCATTTCCAGATCGTGCCGTCGCCACTTACAGCCGAGAACCGGTCCGAGCTCGCCGGACCCTTGCCAGGATCGGCACCTGGCAGCGATCAAGCCGACGTTCGGCGACCGAACGCTCTGCGGCGTCCCGTCGGACGCTACTTGAAGGAATAGGTCCAGTTCAGGTCGACGCGGAAATCGTTGGTCCGGATGGTCGTCGCACCGTTGTCCTGGTCCCACTGGGCATAGCGCAGGCGCACGCGCATGCCGTCGAACCAGGTTTCCTTGCCAAAGCGGTAGATCAGGTCGTAGTCGTACTCCGTCCACTTGGGGTTTGCCGCACCGGTTCCCGGGTTCTTGCCGGCATTGCTGTCGATGGCGGCATTGATGTCGAAGCTGAGTCCGGTGAGCCCGAAGCTGCTGAAATCGATCGTCCCACCAATCAGCCAGGCCTGCTCGCCGGCGCGTGTGAAGTCCTTGATGCGCTGCGTGATGTAGAGCGGGCCCTTGCTATAGGGCGTGCTGATGTTGGCGCCGTCGCCGGTCGTGCTGTAGGCCGCGTAGCCCTTCAAGTACTTCCAGCCGACCTCCCCGTAGGCGCCCCAGTTCCAGGTCGAGAATTCGCTGCCCGTGAGCTGGTCCGTTCCCGTCGAAGACTGGTAGGCGTATTGCGTGCCGACACGCCAGTACCACTCCTTGGACGGCCGGTTCACGTAGTCGGCATCCACGAAGCTGATGGCCAGCGTGTTGCGCACGTTGTGATACCAGCCCTGCAGCCAGAGATCGGTAACCGGTGACCACTGCACACCGCCCAACCACATGCCGTCGTCGGTGCCGCTGGCGCCTGCGAGGGACGACATGGATTCGAAGCCGTTCTCGTCGATGGGCTTCACGTTCCACACGTAGCCGGCAAAGTAGCGCAGGCTGTCGCTCACCGTGCCGCTCGCCATTGCGGCCTCGTAGGTCAGCGGCACCGAGCGGATGTCGCGCGTGCCGATGAAGGCGAGGTCGAGGCGGTTGCCGCGCACACCCGCCGCCACCGGGTAACGCGGGTTGATGAGTTGCCGGTACAGCGTGATGCCCTGTCCCGCGTACTGCAGACGCGCAAACGCCTCGCCCAAATTCGCGAGGCTGTCGCCATCGGGCTGGAGCATGTCGGTCTGCCCTGGATTGGGGCCTCGCCACAGCGGGAACGAGCCGTATCCCGTGGCGCCGAAGGACATCACATCGAAGAAGTACGGTGACTGTGCATACAGCCAACCACCCAGGGTCCAGGCCGCGAAATCGGAGCCGCTGCTGGGCGGACCTCTGTCGAGGTAGAGGGAACGCAAATGTGCCCCCGCCGTCCAGTCCTCGCTCTTCGTGTCGGCGGCTTCACCCCCGGCGAGCCAGAACGTGGACGCCTTCTGCGCGTGGGCCGGATTCAGGCCGAACATGAGCGTAGCGACGACCCCCGCCGCCGCCAGGCACCGCAACGCTGCGACGCACCCCTTCGTTGCTCCTGCTTGCATACGTCGGCCTCCAGCCTCCAGGAACGACCCCGCACCACCCTTCACCCCAACCGCTCGTGTGCGAGCTTAGCCGACGGAGACTGGCGGCCTCGCCCCAAGCCGACCACCGCATGCCACCGGGCTTGATCTGTCGCAAGCGCCGCTCACAGGACGCCCGAGGATGCGGACACCGGCAAGCCCTACGCACGGACCGATGGTGGCAAACCTTGCTCTGCGTCAGGCCAGGAGAACCCAAGAGGCGGATACTGCGCTCACTGCAGTTCGCAACGGGTGCAGGATGCCAAGCGCGGACCCAACACAAGAATCCGAGATCGAACTCGACAAGCGCCGGCGGGAACTGGCTGCGTCGCTGGACGGCGCGCTGCATGCCGCGGTCGCCCCGTGGACCGGCGGCCTGTCGCCGATCTCGCTGCTTCTGGCGTACGCTGACTGGTCGCTGCACCTGGCCACGCAGCCAGCCCAGGCGCTGCGGCTGGCGGTCGACGCGCAGCGTGCGCTGATCGGGCTCGGCAGTGGAAGTCTCGGTGTGGTGCAGCCTCCTTCGGCCCAGAGCGGCGAGGACCTGCGCTTCAGCCACCCAGGCTGGCAACAGCCGCCCTTTGCGGGATGGGTGCAGGCTTACCGTGCTGCCGAAGTGTGGTGGAAGGACGCCACGTCGCTGCGCGGCATGAATGCGCACCACGTGGAACTGGCGCGCATGTTCGCACGCCAGTGGCTGGACACGCTGTCGCCGGCCAACTTCGTGGCCACCAACCCCGAGGTGCTGGAGCGCACGGCCGAGCGCTGGGGCGGCAACTTCATCGACGGTGCCGCCATCGCCGTCGACGCGTGGCGACTGAAGAAGGGGCTTGCGCCGCTGCAGCCGGCGGAGAGGCTGTACCAGCCGGGCGTCGACGTGGCGGTCACACCGGGCAAGGTGGTGCACCGCAATGCGCTGGTCGAGCTGATCCAGTACACCGCGCAGACGCCGCAGGTGCATGCCGAGCCGGTGCTCATCGTGCCGTCCTGGATCATGAAGTACTACGTGCTCGACCTTTCGCCGCACAACTCGATGGTGCGCTGGCTGGTCGCGCAGGGCCATACGGTGTTCGTCGTCTCGTGGCGCAACCCGGACGAAGGCGATGCGCTGCTGGCGATGGACGACTACCTGCAGCTGGGCGTGTTCGACCCGCTGGCCGCCATCGCCCGCCTGCTGCCGAAACAGAAGGTCCACGCCTGCGGCTATTGCCTGGGTGGCACCCTGCTGGCCATCGGCGCCGCGGCGCTGGCCCGACCGCAGCGCATCGAGCGGGCCGAGCTGCTGGCGCCGCTGGCCAGCCTGTCGCTGCTGGCCGCGGAGACCGACTTCTCCGAGCCCGGCGAGATGGGTGTGCTGATCGACGAGTCGCAGGTGGCCATGCTCGAGGACCAGATGGCCGAGCGCGGCTTCCTCACCGGACGGCAGATGGCGGGCAGCTTCCAGTTCCTGCATTCGCGCGAACTGGTCTGGTCGGCACTGACTCGCGAGCGGCTGCTCGGCGAGCGGCTGCGGCCCAACGACCTGATGGCCTGGAATGCCGACGTGACGCGCATGCCGGCCGCGATGCACAGCGAGTACCTGCGCCGCTGCTACCTGCACAACGAGCTGGCCGAAGGGCTGTATCCGGTGGAGGGCCGCCCGGTGTCGCTGGCCGACGTACGCCAGCCGATCTTCGCGGTAGGCACCGAGAAGGACCACGTCTCACCCTGGCGTTCGGTCTACAAGCTGCACCGCCTGACGCACACCGAGCTCAGCTTCGTGCTGACCAACGGCGGGCACAACGCGGGGATCGTCAGCGAACCGGGGCACGCAAACCGCCACTATGCGCAGCTCACCCGCAGGCCGGGCGATCCGGTGCGCGATGCCGACAGCTGGCAGGCCCAGGCGCGGCGCCACGAGGGTTCGTGGTGGACAGCTTGGCACGCCTGGCTGCTGCAGCACGGCAGCGGCAAGTCGGTGCCGGCGCGGCGCATCGATGTCGGCCATGCGCTGGGCAACGCCCCCGGCCAGTACGTGATGCAGCGCTACATCGACTGATTCGTTCGCGCGACCGCTACTCCGGCGGGGGCACTGACGGCGCGGGTCGCATCGCCTGCCGTCGAGCCCTACTTGGCGCCCAGACCCAGGCGGTCGATCAGCCCCTTCTCCTTGCTGAAGGTGTCGCGCACCCACTTGGCGTAGTCCTCGCTGTTCAGGTACCAGACGTCCTGGCTCAGCTGGGCCAGCAGCTCGAGATGCTTCGGGTCGTCGATGGCCTTCTTGAAGGCGTCGTGCAGGGTCTTCACCACCGCCGGATCCATGCCCTTCGGCCCGGCGATGCCGTAAGGCGAGGTGGAGACCACACCGTAGCCCAGCTCCTTGGCGGTGGGGACGTTCGGCCAGCGCTTGGTGCGCGTCTCGCCGAAGGTCACCAGCAGGCGCATCTGGCCGCCGTCCACGTACTTGTCCCAGCCGGTGGCGTCGCTTTGCGCCATCACGTGGCCGCCCAGCAGCGCCTGCGTCGAATCGGCATTGCCCTTGAAAGGTACATGGTTCAACGTCACCTTGGCGTTCAGTGCCACTTCCTCCATGTTCAGGTGCGGCGTCGTGCCGATGCCGGTGGAGGCGTAGTCGATCTTTCCGGGCTCCTTGCGCGCGGCCTCGATGTATTCGTTGAAGCTCTTGTAGGGTGAATCGGCACGCACCGTCATGCCGAAGGTGTAGCCGGTGACGCCGATGATGTAGGTGAAGTCGGTCAGCGGGTTCCACGGCGACTTCTGCATGTGCGGGATGCGCAGCATGCCCATCGGGAACTGCGAGATCGTGTAGCCGTCGGGCTTGGCAGATTGCGCCATCTGGCTTGGCCCGATGGTGCCGCCGCCGCCCGGCCTGTTCTCGACCACGATGTTCTGGCCCAGGTGCTTGGAAGCGATCTCCGCCAGACCGCGCAGGTGCCGGTCGGTGGACCCGCCCGCCGGCCAGGGCACGATCAGCGTGACGGGTTTGCTCGGAAAGGCCTGGGCCAGGCTACCGGCCGCAGCGGCCAGAAGCGTGACGCCCAGCAGGATGCGGCCCAACGGGTTGATACGTATGCTCATCGCTTGTCTCCTTGCGTGCAGGTTCTCAGGGGGCGACCGGAAGGCACGGATTCTGCGGCCTGTTGGCCTAGGCCCTGCATCGGCACTCAACGCGGACCACCCCAACGGTCCAGCTTCATCGCGACCGCGCAGGTGCTGCCGTAGACCAGCATCGATGCGGCGCTGAGCGCAAACAATTGCCAGGGTGCGGCGCCTTGCGCCACCAGCAGACTGCCCCCCACGGCCACCAGCAGCAGGCGCATCGTCGCGGCAACCACTGGCCCCACCATGCGGCCGGCCCCCTGCGATGCGAAGTACAGCGTCAAGCCCGCACCGAAGAACGCAAAGACCGGCCCCGCCCAATGCAGGAACAGGCGGCCGTAGCCCAGCACCTGTGCGTCGCGGGTGAAGATCGTCACCCACAGGTCCGGAAACAACGCAACCACCACCCCCACCGCGCCCAGGATCGCCGCACTCAGGCCGGCGGCGGTCCAGGCCACACGGCGGGCTCGCGCCACGCGGCCGGCGCCGATGGCCATGCCGACCATCGGCACCGAAGCCAGCCCGATGCCGAAGGCCACCGTGCTCATCAGGAACTCCAGCCGCTGGCCGATGGCAAAGCCGGCCAGCGGCAGCACGCCCAGCTGCGCCACGAAACCGGCCAGCAGCAACATCGTCGTCACCGACTGCAGCGGCGACAGGCAGGCCACGGCCCCCACCTTCAGGATGTCGACGAACTGCTCGCGCCGCAGCGGCAGCCCCGCCAGGCGCAAGCGCAGCCGGCCGCGGCCGCTGCGCAGGTACCAGAACAGCGCGGCGGCACCCAGGGCCTGTGCCACGATCTGCGCCAGCGCCACCCCGGGCATGCCCAGCCGCGGCGCCGGACCCCAGCCCAGGCCCAGCATGCCCCCCAACGTGATCTGCAGCAGCGCCGAGGCCGCCAGTGCCAGCGAGGGCACGCGCATGTTGCCGCTGCCGCGCAGGATCGAGGCCAGCGTGTTGAACAGCCACACGGCCAACGCGCCGGTGAACAGCACCGTGGCATAGCCCAGCGCCTCGCGCAACACCTCGCCGCGGCCACCGAGCAGCGTGAACAGCGGCACCGACACGGACAGCAGCACCGCGGAATACAGCAGCCCGCCCACCGTGCCGATGAGCAGCGCATGCAGCGCCACCGATTGCGCGCGCGCCGCATCGCCCGCGCCGAAAGCGCGGGCCAACGCCGAAGCCACGCCGCCACCCATCGCACCGGCCGACAGCATGCCGGTGAGCATCGCAAATGGGAACACCAGCCCGAGCGCGGCCAGCGGCACGACGCCGAGCATGCCGATGTAGAAGGTCTCGGCCAGGCCCACCAGCACGGCCATCGACGTGGCCATGACATTGGGCGCCGCCAGACGCAGCAGCGTGCGCAGGATCGGGCCGTCGAGCAACGGCTGCGGCGCCCGTGCCGCAGCCGGCGGTGCGCCGCCCGTGCTCAGGGCTGCAGCACCACGCGGCCGACCACGCGGCCGTGCGCCAGGTCGTCCAGCGCCCGGTTGACGCCGGCCATCGGCCGCAAGTCCAGCGGAATCTGCGGCAGCTCGACGCGCTGCGCCAGCGCCACCAGTTCACGCAACGCCTCAAGACCGGCCACGTACGAGCCTTCGATGCGCAGCGATTTCAGGGGAAACAGCGGCAACGGCATGCGGAACTCACCGCCGAAGAGACCGACGATCACCACCTGCCCGGTGCGGCGCACCAGGTTCACCGCCAGCGAGGAACTGGACTCGGCGCCGACGAAGTCCACGGCGCCGGCAATGTTCATCTGGCAGGCCTTGCCGATGGCCTTCAGCGCGTCCGCGGCATTCGGATCGAAGGCCATGCTCGCCCCGTGGCGCAGCGCGGCTTCGCGCTTGGCGGGGTCGGGGTCGATGGCGACGACCTTGGCCTTGCGCGTGGCCGACATCAGCGCCACCGCGGTCATGCCCACGCCGCCGCAGCCGATGATGGCCACATGATCGTCCTCTCCCAGCGGGTCGAGCTTGCTGATCGCGCCGTAGGCGGTGATGCCCGCGCAGGCAAAGGTGGCGGCCCGCGCCGGCTCTAGGCTGCCGATGCCCACCAGGTAACGCTCATGGGGCACGCGCACCAGGTCGGCATAGCCGCCGGGCAGCTGGATGCCCAGGTTGCGCGAGGCGCGCGTGCACAGGTGGTCATCGCCGCGCAGGCACACCGGGCACTGACCGCAGCCCAGCCAGGGGTAGACGATGACCTTGTCGCCGACCTTCGCCCCCGCGACCTCGGGGCCGACCTCCACCACCTCGCCGCCGATCTCGTGGCCCATGGTCACCGGCAGCCTGGTGCCCGCCCGCTCCAGCGACGAGAGCTTGCCGCCGCCCATGTCGAATCCCCCGGCCTGGATGTGCAGGTCCGAATGACACATGCCGCAGTGCGTGATGCGCACCGTGACTTCGTGGCCGACCGGCGGCGGCAGGTCGTCGGCCATCAACTCGAGGGCGCTGCCCCACTTCGGAAAGGCCCAGCGGTGCGCACAGCGGTAGTTCATCGGCTTCTCCTTCGTCGTGATTCGCGTGCCGCCACGGTAGCACCCTCGAGCGCCGCAGCGGCGGGCCGGCACGGGCGCATACTGCCGGACCTGCCCGATCCCTGCACCACCCCGCCCGAACCATGAGCGACAACGCCTATCTGCGCCAGCCCACATTGCAGGGCGACATCGTGGTCTTCGTCAGCGACGACGACCTCTGGCGTTCCAGCACCGACGGCGGCATCGCCCAGCGCCTGACGGCCGGTCTGTCCGAGCCATCCACACCCTGCCTGTCGCCCGACGGCCGCTGGCTGGCCTACATCGGCCGCGACGAACAGCATCCCGAGGTCCATCTCATGCCCGCCACCGGCGGCCCCGCGCGGCGACTCACCTGGCTAGGCCCAGACACGCTGGTGCGCGGCTGGACGCCCGACGGACACATCCTCTTCGTCAGCACCTGGGGCCAGCCCTTCTTCCGCAACCACCAGGCGTACACGCTGGACCCGGCCGGCGGCATGCCGCAGCCGCTGAACCTGGGCCAGGTGAATCATCTGGCCTACGGGCCGGGCGGCGCACGGGTCATCGGCCGCAACACCGCCGACCCGGCGCGCTGGAAACGCTACCGCGGCGGCACCGCCGGGCACCTGTGGATCGACGCCGACGGCAGCGGCCACTTCCGCCGCATGCGCGAGCTGCAGGGCAACCTCAGCTGCCCGATGTGCATCGGCGATCGGGTGTACTTCCTGTCCGATGCCGAAGGCGTCGGCAACCTCTACTCCTGCCGCCACGACGGCAGCGGGCTGCGCCGGCATACCGACCATGCGGACTTCTATGCGCGCCATGCGCAAAGCGACGGCCGGCGCATCGTCTACCAATGCGGTGCGCGGTTGTGGCTGCTCGACCCGGCGCGCGGCGAGCACCGTGCGCTGGACATCGAGGTCCCCAGCGCGCGGGCGCAGACGGCCCGCCGCTTCGTGCCTGCCGAGGCCCACTTGGCGGCAGCCCAGTTGCACCCGGCCGGCCACAGCGTGGCCCTGGACGTGCGCGGCAAGCTCTTCACCATGCCGCTTTGGGAGGGCGCGGTTCTGCAGCACGGCGTGGCCGACGGCGTGCGCTACCGGCACGCACAGTGGCTGGCCGACGGGCAGACGCTGGTGGTGGTCAGCGATGCCAGCGGCGAGGAGCGCATCGAACTGCACGGCGCGAACGGCGCGCGGCCGCTCGACTGGGACTGCGGCCCGGTGGACAGCCTGCGCGCCGCGCCGGTGGGGGACCGGGTGGCCATCGCCAACCACCGCAACGAGCTGCTCGTGGGCGATGCCACGACCGGCGACTGCCAGGTGGTCGACCGCAGCGATGCCGGCCGCTGCGAGGACTTGGCCTGGTCGGCCGACGGCGCCTGGCTGGCCTACAGCTACCAGGCCACGGCGCGGCAGCGGGCCATCAAGTTGTGCGAGGTGGCCACGGGCCGCTGCACGATGGTGACCAGCGCCGAGTTCCGCGACTACAGCCCCAGCTTCGACCCGCAGGGCCGGTGGCTGTACTTCCTGTCGCTGCGCACCTACGACCCGGTCTACGACAGCGTGCAGTTCGAGATGAGCTTTCCGCGCGCGGCACGGCCCTACCTGCTGGCACTGCGCGCCGGCGACCGTGCGCCTTTCGAGCGCGAGCCCAAGGGCCTGAAGGCCGACGACAAGGACGAGCCGGCAGCGAAGCCCGCCGCCGCGGCCGCGCTGCGCGTGGACCTGGACGGCATCGTGCAGCGCATTGCCGCCTTCCCGGTGGCCGAGAGCCGCTTCGGCAAGCTGGCCGGGGCGGCGCAGGGCAAGGTGCTGTGGACCGTGCTGCCGATCGAGGGCCAGCAGGGCCGCGGCGGCCACAAGGAAGGCAGCGGCCGGCTCGAGGTCTTCGATTTCGAGGCGCTTCAGGTCGAGACGCTGATGGACCGCTGCGACGACTTCCAGCTGGCGGCCGACCACGCCACCGTGCTGGCGCGCGACGGCAAGCGTCTGCGCGCCATCGGCGTGGACGCGCCGGACAAGCGCGACGAGGAGGACGGCAACCGCGACGCCCCGTCGCGCAAGACCGGCTGGATCGACCTGGCTCGGGTGCGGGTCGCGGTCGAGCCGCGTGCCGAATGGCGGCAGATGCTGCGCGAGGTGTGGCGCTTGCAACGCGACCACTTCTGGGTGGCCGACATGTCCGGTGTCGACTGGCCGGCCATGCTGCGCCGCTACGAACCGCTGCTGCCGCGCGTGTCCACACGCGCCGAGCTGTCCGACCTGATCTGGGAGCTGCAGGGCGAACTGGGCACTTCGCACGCCTATGAATCCGACGGCGACCACCGCCGGCCGCCGCAGGTGGCGTTGGGACATCTGGCTGCAGACCTGCGACTGGTGGATGCCGATGGCTCGTTCGAGATCACGCGCATCGTGCGCGGCGACAGCTGGGATGCGCAGGCCGATTCACCACTGCATGCCGTGGGCGTGGAGGCTCAGGTGGGCGAGCGCATCGTTGCCGTCAATGGCCAGCCGGTATCACGTGAACGCCCGCCGCAGGCGCTGCTGGTGCACCAGGCCGGGTGCAAGGTGGAGTTGACGCTGGCCCGGGGCGACGGAGCATCGCAGACACGTCGCCAGGTGCTGGTGACGGCGCTGGCGGACGAGGTGCCTGCGCGTTACCGCGAGTGGGTGGAGCACAACCGCGCCTGGGTGCATGCGCAGTCCGGCGGTCGCGCCGGCTACCTGCACCTGCCGGACATGATGGCCGACGGCTTCGCCGAATTCCACCGCTACTTCGCCGCCGAATGCGACCGCGACGCGCTGATCGTCGACCTGCGCTACAACCGCGGCGGCCATGTGTCCGAGCTGCTGCTGGAGAAGGTGGCACGCAAGCGCATCGCCTACAACGTGCCACGCTGGGGCCGCACCCTGCCCTATCCCGAGGAATCGGCGGCCGGCCCGGTGGTGGCGCTGTGCAACGAGCACGCGGGCAGCGATGGCGACATCTTCGCGCACGGCTTCAAGCTGATGGGCATCGGTCCGCTTGTGGGCACGCGCACCTGGGGCGGCGTCATCGGCATCTGGCCGCGCACGCTGCTGGTGGACGGCACCGAGACCACGCAGCCCGAGTACTCGTTCTGGTTCCGCGATGTCGGCTGGGGCGTGGAGAACCACGGCACCGATCCGAACGTCGAGGTCGACAACGCACCGCAAGACGCTGCGGCGGGGCACGACCGCCAGCTGCAGACGGCCCTGGCGACCGCGCTGCACCTGGCCGAAGGGCGCCGCAGCGAGACCCCGCGTTTGGACTTGCGACCGAACCTGGCGCCGAAGCCGCTGCCGCCGCGCGACGCGGCATAGCCGCTACGGCCGTTATAGCCGCTGCTCGCGCCAGAACCCGAGCTTCTCCTGCGCCACGCGATCGGAGTAGGAGAACAGCACCAGGTCGGATTCGGCGTGCAGCCTGTACGCCATCCAGCCCGGCACCACGGCGACGTCGCGGGGCCGCAGCGCAAGGCGCCGGTCGCCCACGCGCAGCTCGCCTCGCCCTTCGACGCAAACGAACACCGCGCTGTCGCTGCTGCGGTAGGCCTGCGTCGCGAAGCCCGCGGGCAGCAGCCGGATCATCGTGGCCATGGTCGGCATCGCCCAGCCGCCGTCGCTGGGGTTCACGTAGCGCATCAGGTGCCCGTGGTGCGCGTCCGGCGCGCCGGCCCGGTGCAGCGCGAAGAGCGCGTCGCGCGTGCGCACGTAGGGGTAGTTGAACACCGGCGAGTTCAGCGACGGGTTGCGCCAGCCCACCGGGGCCAGGCCGCTGCCGTAGCGCGCCAGCGCATCGCCCACGGGCCGGGCGATCTGGGCCTCGTCCTGGTGATGGTCCTCGCGGAAGGTGCTGGCAAACAATGCGCAGACCGGTATGTCCAGCCCGTCCAGCCAGACCATCGGGCTGTCGGACTCGTTGCCGTGGTGATGCCAGGTCCAGCTGGGCGTGATGACGAAATCGCCCGGCTCCATCAGCGTCTTCTCGCCGTCCACCGCGGTGTACGCGCCATGGCCCTCGAGTACGAAGCGCAGCGCGCTCTGCGTGTGGCGGTGCGCCGGCGCCACCTCGCCAGGCATGATCAACTGCAGCCCGGCATAGAGCGAGTTGGTGATCTGCGAACTGCCGCGCAGGCCCGGGTTCTCCAGGATGAGCACGCGACGCTCGGCCTCCTTGGCGCTGATGTGGGTGGCCGACTCCAGCACGTAGGGCCGCACCTCGTCATAGGCCCAGCGGTGCACCACCCCCGCCGGCACCGGCTCCAGCGGCACCAGCGACTTCAGCCGTGTCCACAGCGGCGCCAGGTGCTGCGTGTCGGCGCGGCCATAGAAGGCCTCGCGCTGGCGCTGGGGATCGGTATCGGTGTTCATGGCCGCTCTCCTTGAATGCGTCGATCATGCAGCCGGAAGCCGGTGAGTTGTCGAACTGTGGAGCGGCAACTCGGCAGCGATCGACAGATGCACCGGGAGGGTCGTCGCATGGGTGCAGGCGTCGACGCTCGCGACGGGCAGACCGGCGCTCACTCCTTGTAGTAGACGATCTGGTGCGTGACGGCCAGCAGCTCGCCCGACGGACCCCACAACTCACCGGACTGGTCGAAATAGCCGTTGCGGAACTGGTGCGCGCGCGCATGAGCCAGCAGCGCCGCCGTGCCGATGCGCTGCAGCGTGGCACTGTCGGCATGAAAGTAGGCCGTGAAGGACACCGTGCCGATCGGCACCCAGGTGCGGCGGCGCACGAAGACCCGCGGAAAGAAGGTGTCGCACAGCGCCGCCAGCGACAGGAAGTCCAGCGCGCGCGGCGGCTCGTCGCGTACCCACAGCAGGCTCACGGAATCCTGGTCGCTCGGTGGCGGTGCGACGAACTGCAGCGGCCCCTTGACGAAACGCATGTCGTAGGCCTCGGTCCAGCGGGCACGGCCGAGCGTCGGCGCCCGCTCGAGCACCGCGGCCGGCGGTGCGGCGGGGAAGCCGGCCTCCACGGCCGACCAGGTCTCGCGCCGCGTCGCGGTCACTGCCGTGGCCGTGGCGACGACGGCGTCGTCCTGGCGCAGTTGCACCCACCAGTGCTGCGTCGAGCGGTTCGTGCGTAACGGCTCGGCCCGGACTTCGAAGGCACCATCGGCCACCGGCCCGGCATAGTTGACGGTCAGCGCGATCGGTTCGCCCTGGCGGTCCGCGTGCTGCCACACGCCCGCCAGCATCACCGCCGCCGTCGTGCCGCCGAAGGGCCCGACCATGTTGGCATAGGCCGCATGGGTGTGGCCACGCCAGCAGCCGTCGCCGGTCGGTTCGAGCTGAACGGCGGCATCGAAGGCATGAGGGGCGGTGGACGGCATGTCGGTGATGCTAGCGTGCAAGGGTCGCGGGCCGCGCGCGCGGCCTGTTTCCGCGCGGCCTGTTTCCGTCGCCTGAATACACTTATGCACATGCTCGCGACCCGACATCGCGCGCGGCTCTCCAAGTCAATCGCCACACCATAGGCTCGAGCGACTTCAGCCTTCCAGCTGCACCAGCACTCCGCCATGACGTTCGTTTGGTTCCTGCTCGCGGCCGCCCTGCTGTTCTATGGCCTGACGCGCCTGCGTGCGCCGTCTGCGCCAGCCGAACCGCGCACGCGCGTCGTGGATACACGCAAGGCGGGAGGGCGGGCGCCTGGGGCCATCCCCAGGATCATCTGGTCCTATTGGCACAGCGGCGAACAGCCCGAGGTGGTGCGGGCTTGCTTGCGCAACTGGGCGGCGCTCAACCCGGGCTATGAGATTCGCGTGGTCAGCGCTGCCGAGTTGTCTGTCTATGTGGACGCGGCCGAAGTGCCGGAGAGCTTCCATCGCGCGCCGCCCGCGCGCCAGTCGGACTGGCTGCGTTTGTACTTTCTCAAGCGCTACGGCGGCATCTGGCTGGACGCCAGCATCATCCTGACCCGCTCCCTGGACTGGATGATCGAGATCCAGTCACAGAGCGGCGCCGACTATGTCGGCTATTACCTGGACCGGTACACGGTGGACCCCGAGCGCCCTGTGATGGACAGCTGGTGCATGGCGGCGCCGGCCGGCAGCGCCATGGTCGTGGACTGGTTCAATGAGATGCACCAGGGAGCCTTCATTCTGGGCGATGTCGCGTACCTGCAGGCGCTGGAGAGCTCGGGGCATTCAGCCCGGGTGTTGCAGGCCATCGCCAACCCCGATTACATGATGATCCACGTCACGGGCCAAAACGTCCTGCATCGTGGCGGCGCCTATCGCCTGCACCTGAGGCGCGCAGAGGATTGTGCGTACTTCTATCAAGCAATGCACGGTTGGCGCTGGAAGCGTCTGGGCCTGTATTCCTGCCTGCTCTGCTTGCGCAGTCCCGCGCATGCCCCCGCCATGATCAAGCTGCGGGGCGGCGAGCGGCGCAAGCTCGAACCCTACCTGAAGCGCCGGCTCTACACGCAACGGAGTCTGGCGGGCCGCCTCCTCGGCACATGACGAAATCGAATTCCAGATCCCCACCTCGCACCTGCCGGGCAAGGGATGTTCGCGGCGCTGCGCGGCGCTCCAGGCGTACTTCTCAGTGCATCCTTCGCAAGCCAGGCCAACGCTTCGTTGGGAGGTCGGCGTGAATGTTCAGCCGCGCGTTCTCCGCGCGCAGCCTCGGCGCTGGCATCAGCGGCTGGCCAGGTAGCTCACCAGCCCTTGCATCGTGTACAGGCGCGTGGTGTCCGCCTGGGGGATCTTCAGCCCCGACTTCTCCGACAGCGCGATCACGAAGTTGAGGAAGTCCATCGAATCCAGGTCCAGCGCCTCGCGCAGGTCTTCATCGTCCTCTACGCTGGCCAGATCGGCCTCCGGGGCGATGTCGGCCAGCGCCTGTGCGGCCAGGGTGCGGATCTCGGCTTCGGTCATTTGCATCGCTCCAGGTGCTCAAAGGGTTGCCGGGTCCTGCAGCGCGCGATCGATCGCCGCCAGCAGCCGCCCGCCCACATGCCCGTCGCTGGCGCGGTGGTCCGCCGCCAGCGTGACGACCACCACCGGGCGCGGCCGCACCGCGTCGCCGCAAACCCAGGGGCGCACGACGATGCCGCCGAAGCCGACGATCGCCACCTGCGGCGGATAGATCACGCCGAACACGCTTTCGGCGCCCCGCTCCCCCAGGCTGGTGACGGTGAGCGTCGGGTCGGTCAGTTCGCTGCTGCGCAGCCCGCCAGCGCGCGCGCGCTTTACCAGGTCGCGCAGCCCGGTCATCAACTCCGGCAGGGTCTTGCGGTCGGCATCGTGGATCGCGGGCGCCACCAGCCCGCCGCCGCGCAGCGCGATCGCCCAGCCGACATGGATCGCCGCCCCGGGCTGGAAGGCGTCGTCGCGCCAGAAGCCGTTGAGCTGTGGCACCTCCACCAGGGCCTTGGCGCAGGCCTTGAGCAGCAGCGTCGCCGGAAGCAGGCGCTCCACCGGCTCGCGCGTGGCGTTGTAGTCGTCCAGCCACGCCTGCGCCGCGCCGAAATCGATCGTGGCCGACAGGTAGTAGTGCGGGATCTCGCGCTTGGAGCGCGCCATCGCGGTGGCAATGGCCTGGCGCATCGAGGCCGGATCGAAGCCGCCCTTGGCAGTGCGCGCGGCCTTTGGCGCCGGGCCGGCCGCCGCGGCCCGTTCGACATCGGCCAGCGTCACGGCTCCGTCCGCGCCGCTGCCGCGCAGCGTGTCGGCCGCGATGCCCAGTGCCGCGGCCCGCTGCCGCGCCGCCGGGCTGACGCGCGCCCGCGTGGCTGCCCCAGGGCTGGCCGCCTTTGCATCGGCCACGGCGCGCCGGGGGCTCGGCACAGGCGCAGCCGCCGGCACGACCGGGGCTTCGGGCAGCGCCGTCGCCTCGCCGTCCAGCCGCACCCGCGCCAGCACTGCACCCACCGGCAGGTCCACGCCGATCGGCACCAGATCGTCGATGACGCCGTCCAGGAAACACTCGACGTCGATCGCGCCCTTGTGCGTCTCGACGACGGCGACGACGGCACCGGGCCGGACCCGGTCGCCGGGCTTGACCAGCCATTCGACGACCTTGCCGGTCTCCATGTCGGCGCCCAGCGCCGGCATCGTGAAATCGGCCATCGCTCTCAACCCTGCCGGGGCACGGCCGCACGCACCGCGTCGACGATGCGCTCGACGCTGGGCAAGGCCAGCTCTTCCATGTGCGCCGCATAGGGCACCGGCACCTCGCGGCTGCAGACGCGGCCGATCGGCGCGTCGAGCTCGTAAAGCGCCTGCTCGGCCACGCGGGCCGCGATCTCGGCCGAGATCGAGCCGCTCTTCCAACCCTCGTCGACGACGACCAACCGCCGCGTGCGGCGCAGCGAGTCGAGCACGGTGGGCATGTCCAGCGGGCGCAGCATGCGCAGGTCGATGACCTCGGCCTCGATGCCCTCGGCGGCCAGCCGCTCGGCGGCCTGCAGGCATTTCGGCAGGCTGTTGCCGTAGGTGGCCAGCGTGACGTCGCGCCCTGCACGGCGCAACCTGGCGTGCTCCAGATCGACCGCACACACGGCCGGGTCGAGCTCGTCCTCGGCGTTGTACAGCACCACATGCTCGAAGATCAGCACCGGGTTCGGGTCGGCCAGCGCGGCCGCCAGCATGTGGCGCGCGTCCTCCACGGTGCCCGGCACGGCCACCTTCAATCCGGGGATGTGGGCATACCAGCCCTCCAGGCTGTGCGAGTGCTGCGCCGCCAGCTGCCGGCCGCCACCGGTGGCCATGCGGATCACCAGCGGCACGGCGAACTGCCCGCCGCTCATGTGCGCCAGCGTGGCCGCGTTGTTCATGATCTGGTCCAGCGCCAGCAGGCTGAAGTTGCAGGTCATGATCTCGACGATCGGCCGCAGGCCGGCCATGGCAGCGCCAATGCCCATGCCGGTGAAGCCGTTCTCCGCCAGCGGCGTGTCGACGATGCGCTGCGGGCCGAACTCCTCCAGCAGGCCCTTGGTCACCGCGTAGCAGCCGCCGTACTTGCCGACGTCCTCGCCCATCACGAAGGTGCGCGGGTCGGCGGCGAGCGCGTCGCGCAGCGCCTGCTTGCAGGCTTCGCGGTAGGTCATGCGTTGCGGCGTGTTCATGCGGGCAGCTCCTGCACCACGGCGTCCATCAGCACGAAGCGCTCCAGTTCGTCGGCGGGCTCGAGCGTGCCGGCCTCGGCGAAGGCCACGGCCGCCGCGATCTCGGACGCCGTCTCGGCCTCGATCGCCGCCGCCTCGGCGTCGCCGAGGGCGTGGTTGGCGGCCATCCAGGTGCGCAGGCGCTCCAGCGGGTCGAGGTGCTTCCAGTCCTCGATCTCGTCGCGCGTGCGATAGGCCTGCGTGTCGAACATCGAATGCGCACGGAAGCGATAGGTGCGCAGCTCCAGGAAGTACGGCCCGCCGCCTCTGCGCACCTGCTCGAGCGCACGCCGCGTGGCCGCTTCGACGGCCACCGGATCCATGCCGTCGACCTGCTCGGCCGGCATGCGGTAGGCCTTGGCCTTGCGCCAGATGTCCGTCTCCACCTCGCTGTCCGCCAGCGGCACGCCCATCGCGTACAGGTTGTTCTCGCAGACGAACAGCAGCGGCAGTTTCCACAGCTGCGCCAGGTTCAGCGTCTCGTGGAACACGCCCTCGCCAACCGCGCCCTCGCCGAAGAAGCAGGCCGTCACCGCGTCGCGCCCCAGCCGCTGGTCGGCCAGTGCAATGCCGGCGGCCAGCGGCAGGCCACCCCCGACGATGGCATTGCCGCCGTAGAAGCGGCGGCTGCGATCGAACAGGTGCATGGAGCCGCCGCGGCCGCGGCAGCAACCTTCCCGCTTGCCCAGCATCTCGGCCATCAGCGGCGCCATCGGCACGCCCCAGGCCAGCGCCTGGCCGTGCTCGCGGTAGGTGGCGACGACGGCGTCGCGGCCCGGGTCCATCGCGCTGGCCACCCCTACTGCGACCGCCTCCTCGCCGTCGTACAGGTGAAGGAAGCCGCGGATCTTCTGTGCCTGGTACAGCTCGACGCACTTCGCCTCGAAGCGGCGGATGCGCAGCATCTGCCGCCACAGGTGTTGCAGGTGGACGCGGTTCAGATGGATCTTTGCGGTCACGGCGGGCTCACTTCTGTTCGTCGGATTCGAGCGTGGACAGATCGCCTTCCGGCAACCCGAGTTCGCGGGCCTTCAGCAGCCGGCGCATGATCTTGCCGCTGCGCGTCTTGGGCAGGTTGCTGCGGAAGTCGATGGCCTTCGGCGCCACGGCGGCACCCAGCCGCTTGCGGCCATGACCCAGCAGCTCGCGGTTCAAGGCCTCGCTCGGCTCGAAGCCGGGCTTCAGCGCGACGAAGGCCTTGACCACCTCGCCCACCGTCGGATCCGGAATGCCGATCACGCCGGCCTCGGCCACGGCCGGATGCTCGAGCAGCGCGCTCTCCACCTCGAAGGGGCCGATCAGGTGTCCCGCCGATTTGATGACGTCGTCGGCCCGACCGACGAACCAGTAGTAGCCGTCGGCGTCGCGCTTGGCGAGGTCGCCGCTGAGGTACCAGCCGTCGACGAAGCACTTGCGGTAGCGCTCCTCCTCGTGCAGGTAGCCGCGCATCATCGACGGCCACGGCATCTTCAGCGCCAGTTCGCCCTCGACCATCGGCTGGTCCACCATCTCCAGCGCATTGCCGACGCGGCGCACGACGGCCGCGGTGATGCCCGGCAGCGGTTTGCCCATCGAGCCGGGCTTGATGTCCATGGCCGCGTAGTTGGCGATCATGATGCCGCCGGTCTCGGTCTGCCACCAGTTGTCGTGGAAGGGCAGGCCGAAGGCGCGCAGCCCCCAGACCACGCCCTCGGGATTCAGCGGTTCGCCAACGCTGGCCATGAAGCGCAGCGCCGACAGGTCACGCCCGGCCAGCGCCTCGCTGCCGAGCTTCATCATCATGCGGATCGCCGTCGGCGCGGTGTACCAGACGGTGACGCGCTCGCGCTCCAGCACGCCATACCAGGTCGGGGCATCGAACTCGGCCTCGACGACGACGTTGGTCACGCCGTTGACCAGCGGCGCGATGATGCCGTAGCTGGTGCCGGTGACCCAGCCGGGGTCGGCCGTGCACCAGAAGACATCGTCGTCGTGCAGGTCGAGCGCGTAGCGGCCGGTCACCAGGTGGCCCAGCACTGCGGCGTGCACGTGCATCGCGCCCTTGGGCCGGCCGGTGGTGCCGCTGGTGAAGTGCAGCAGGCTCATCGATTCCGGGTCGGTGGCGCCGATGCGATAGTCGGCCGAAGCCGGTGCGACCACGTCGGACCAGCGCAGCGTGCCGGGCTCGGCCGCCTCGCCGACGACGAGCACGTGCTTCAGTCCCGGCAGCCGCTCCCGCAGGCCCTGCACCTTGCGACGGTAGAGCTCCGGCGTGGTCACGAGCACGCGGGCGTCGCCCATCTCGGCGCGGGTGGCGATCGGCTCGGGCCCGAAGGCCGAGAACAGCGGCGAGACCACGCAGCGCGCCTTCAGCGCGCCGAGCACGGCCACGTACAACTCGGGCAGCCGACCCATCAGCACGAAGACGCTCTCCCCGGGCTGCACACCAAGCGCAGCAAGCGCATTGGCAAATCGGTTCGTGGCCGCGGCCAAATCGGCATAGCTCAACTCGCGGCGCTCGCCGGTCTTTCCCAGCCAGCGGATCGCGACGCGCTCGCCGCGGCCATGCACCAGATGGCGATCGATGGCCTCGTAGGCGATGTTCAGGCCGCCCCCAGGCAGGCCATCCAGGCCCCTGGCCGCCTCCTCCCAGCGGAAGGCACTGCAGGTCGCGTCATGGTCCAGCAGGTTCGGCGCGGGAACTTGTGCACCGGGCTGCTTGGCAATGCGCTCGGTGCCGAGCATCCGGCTTTCGCTGTAGCTCATCTTTGTGTACCCGTTCGGTTGATGCGGCCGCGTGCACCATCATCGGCACTGCTGGCACCCGGCGCTTGCGCACGATCAACACCGCGGCAGATTGACAACCCCGCGGCGTCGCCGAGCCGGGCGCGCTGAACGATCATTGCCGCCGATGCCTACACCGCCCCTGCCCGATACCGCCGCGACGCTGATCGACGTCGTGCAGCACACGCTGGCCGACCTGCAGGCCGGCGCGCCGGGTCTGCCTACGGTGAGCCTGGCCAGCGTGCTCGACCGCGACCTCGGCCTGGACAGCCTGGCGCGCGTGGAATTGCTGATGCGCATCGAGCGCCGCTTCGGACTGCCCTTGCCCGAGGACACGCTGCAGCGCGCCGACACGGTGGGCGACCTGCTCGCGGCGGTGCAGCGTGCCGGGGCTGCCATGCGAGCGCCGCCGACGACGACGCCGCCAGTGGCCGCGCCGCCGCTCGCCGCCGCGCAGGGTGCGACGCCGGCCGACATCGCCGCCGGTGCAAGCACGTTGCTGGAGGTGCTCGACGCGCACCTGCGCGCGCATCCCGAGCGCGTGCAGGTGACCGTGCTCGGCGACGGCGGTGAAACGCCGCTGAGCTATCGCCGCCTGGATCAAGCCGCGGCGGCGCTGGCGGCCGGGCTGCAGCGCGCCGGCGTTGCGCCACGGCAATGCGTGGCGATCATGCTGCCGACCTCGCCCGAGTACTTCTTCGCCTACCTGGGCATCCTCAAGGCCGGCGCGATCCCGGTGCCGATCTACCCGCCGGCGCGCCTGTCGCAGCTGGAAGACCACGTGCGCCGCCATACCGGCATCCTCGCCAATGCGCAGGCCGTGGCGCTGATCAGCGTGCCCGAGGCCATGTCGGTGGCCCGCCTGCTGCAGGCCGGCGTGCCGGGGTTGCGTCATGTCGCAACACCGGCCGAGCTGGCGGCGGGCGACGGCCGACCCGCCGCGGTCGAGGTGCGGAGCGACGACGTGGCCTTCATCCAGTACACCTCGGGCAGCACCGGGCAGCCCAAGGGCGTGGCGCTGACGCACGCGAACCTGCTGGCCAACGTGCGGGCCATGGCCATTGCGGTGCAGGCCACGCCACGCGACGTCTTCGTCAGCTGGCTGCCGCTGTACCACGACATGGGTCTGATCGGCGCCTGGCTCGGCAGCCTGCTGGTGGGCTTTCCGCTGTTCGTGATGTCGCCACTGGCCTTCCTGGCACGGCCGCGGCGCTGGCTGGAGACCATCACCCGGTACGGCGGCACGCTGTCGGCCGGGCCGAACTTCGCCTATGAGCTCTGCCTGAAGCGCCTGGCCGACGACGACCTGGCCGGGCTCGACCTGCGCAGCTGGCGGCTGGCCTTCAACGGCGCCGAGGCGGTCAGCGCGGACACGGTGCGCCGGTTCAGCGAACGCTTCGCCGCCTGCGGCCTGGCGCCGACGGCCATGACGCCGGTCTACGGCTTGGCCGAAGCCTCCGTCGGGCTGCTGTTTCCACCGCTCGGGCGCGTGGCGCCGGTGGACTGCATCGACCGCGAGCGCCTGAGCCGCGATCGACGCGCCGTTCCGGCGCCCGCCACGGAGCCGACGGCGCTGCGTTTCGTCGCCTGTGGGCGCCCCTTGCCGGGCCACGAGGTGCGCATCGTCGACGCCGAAGGTCGCGAAATCGGCGATCGCGTCGAGGGCCGGCTCGAGTTCCGCGGCCCGTCGGCCACGCGCGGTTACTGGCGCAACCCCGAGCAGACGGCGCGTCTGCTGCACGACGGCTGGCTCGACAGCGGCGACCGTGCCTACCGCGCCGACGGCGACGTCTATATCACCGGTCGCGTCAAGGACATCGTCATCCGCGGTGGGCGCAACCTGTACCCGCAGGAAATCGAAGAGGCGGTCGGCGAGGTCCCGGGCATCCGCAACGGCTGCGTCGCGGTGTTCGGCATCGTCGACAGGGATTCCGGAACCGAAAAGCTGGTCGTGCTGGCGGAGGTGCCGGCGCAGCGCCTGCGCGACCCCTCGGGACTCGTCGCGCTGCGCGAAGCTGTGGGCCACGCCGTGGTGGGCGCGATCGGCGAGCCGGCCGATGCCATCGTGCTGGTGCCGCCGCACACGGTGCTGAAGACCTCCAGCGGCAAGGTCCGCCGCTCGGCCTGCCGCGAGCGCTACGAACGCGGCGACCTGGCACCGGAGCGGACGAGTGCGCGCCAGCAGTTCCTGCGGCTGGCCGTGGCCGCGCTGGGCCACCGACTGCGCGCGGCCGCGCGAGGGATCGGCCGCGCCGCCTTCGGCCTGTGGGCCGGCGTCCTGTTCTGGCTGCTCGCGCCGCCGTTCTGGCTCCTGTGCGTGGCGATGCCCAGCCCGAGCGCGGCATGGCGCGCCGCGCGCATCGGCGCACGCACGCTGCTGCGCGGTGCCGGCGTGCCCCTCGAGGTGCGCGGCCTGGAGCACCTGCCAGCGCACGGTTCCGCCGTGCTGGTGTGCAATCACGCCAGCTACATCGACGGGCTGGTGCTGGTGGCCGCGTTGCCGCGGCCCTGCAGCTTCGTCGCCAAGCACGAACTTGCCGGACAGTGGGTCGCCGGACGCTTCCTTCGCGGCCTGGGTGCGCTGTTCGTCGAGCGCGTCGACCGGCGCCGCAGCGTCGAGGATGCGCGGCAGCTCGCAGCCGCCGCAGGCCAGGGTCGGTCGCTGCTCGTCTTCCCCGAGGGCACCTTCAAGCCCGAGCCGGAACTGCTGCCCTTCCACCTCGGCGCCTTTGCCGCCGCGGTGGAAGCCGGCGTGTCCGTGGTGCCCGTGCGGCTGCGCGGAACGCGCGAGTTGCTGCCTTACCCACACTGGTTGCCGCGGCCTGCGAGGCTGGCGGTCGAGCTCGGCGCGCCGTTGTCCGGCGAGGCGCAAGCTGATGGCTTCGCCACGGCCGTGCGCTTGCGAGATGCGGCCCGCGCGTGGATCGCGCGCGGGCTTGCCGAAGCCTGAGACCGATCCGCAAACGTTCGCGCGGCGTTTGAATGCCTGCCAGCGGCGGTGCGCAGCAGTTGGTTGCGTTGGCGGTTGGCCTGGCGTCTTGGCGCGGCCGAGGCAAAGTCGACCAGGGGGTGGCCGGCTGGCCTCAGAGAAGAACTCATTCCCTCCGCCGGCCATCCCCTCGCCGGTCTTGCTGGACTTCGGCGCGCGCTTCGGCTGCTGGAGCGCCGCACTTCAAGAACCGACGCACTCGACAAGCGCATCCCGGCCGCTTTTGGCGAGGACACAGGGCCGCGCATGGCGTCCCGCGTCATTCCATGCAGCCGATTTACGAGCGGTCGATTTCCGTGCCCCTTATTGCCGTGCCAGTTCCGCGCGACCCACGCTCTCGCCGTCCAGACCCTGCGGCGGGTCCAGCGTCACGGTCACGCGCTTGAGCCGCCCGGTGAACTCGAACGGCGCTGCATAGCGCGTCGATACCGGGCTCGATCGGTCGCGGCCGATGTCCAGGCCGCTCCAGGAGATGAAGTTGTTGAAACCCGCCTGCGTGCGCAGCAGGCCCGCCGGCTCGCCGTCGATGAGCAGCGTGCCCTCCCGCCAGGCCGGCACCATCGCATGCATCGGTGCCGGCGGCGGCGGCACCGGCACCAGCGGCCCGACCTGCACGCGGATGCCCAAACGACAATGGCCCTGCGGCACCGGCCGGTCGGATTCGATCACATGGTGCTGGCCGCCGATGTTCATGTCGTGCACCAGCCGGCCGTCGTGCACGAACAGGCTGTAGCCGCTGGTGGCGTCGCCATGCGCAATGAGCACGCCTTCGGCCTTCGGGTCGTCTATGTAGACCTCGGCCTCGATCAGGTAGCCGCGGCCGCGCAGGTCAGGCGCCACGTCGCTGGGGATGTGGCCGACGCCGGCATGGAACACGAAGCGGTTGCGCGGGCCGTGGTAGCGGCGCGCGCTTTCGACGAAGCGCGGGCCGAAGCGGTCGTCCAGCGGCAGCACCTGGTGCGCCTCGGCCTGCTGCCACCAGTGCGCCACCATCGCCTGCAGGCGTTCGGGCTCGGCGGCGGCGCGGTCGTGCACCTCGGCAAAGTCACGGTCCAGGTGGTACAGCTCCCAGCGGTCGGCGTCGAAGGGCGTGCCCGGCGGATGGAAGGCCACCGCCTTCCAGCCATCGGCCCACAGACCGCGGTGGCCGAACATCTCGAAGTACTGCGCGCTGCGCCGCTGCGGCGCGGCGGCGTCGTGCAGGCTGGCGGCAAAGCTCTCGCCTTCGATGGGCATCTGCGGCACGCCCTGCACGGCTTCGGGCGGCGCCAGTTTCAGCAACTCCAGCAGCGTGGGCACCAGGTCCACCGCGTGGCAGAAGTTGGACCGCACCTCGCCGCGCGCGGCGATGCCCTGCGGCCAGCTGATGACCAGCGGGTCGCGGATGCCGCCGCCGTGCGTGTTCTGCTTGTAGCGGCGCAGCGGCGTGTTCGACGCCATCGCCCAGCCGTGCGGGAAGTTGCTGTGCGTGTCGGGCCCGCCGATATCATCGATGCGCTTCAGCTTCTCGGCCATCGGCTCGGGCCTGAAGTTGTAGGGCCCCATGGCGTTGACCATGCCCAGCGGCCCGCCTTCCTGGCTGGCGCCGTTGTCCGACAGCACCAGCACCAGCGTGTTCTCCAGCTGGCCGGCCTGCTCCAGCCAGCCGAGCAGCCGGCCGATGTGCTGGTCGGCATGGTCCAGCATCGCGGCAAACGCAGCCTGCAGCCGGGTGAAGACCTTCCGTTCGTCGGGCCCCAGGCTGTCCCACGGCGCCACGCCGTCGTTGCGCGGCGGCAGTTCGGTGTCGTCCGGCACCAGGCCCATGGCCTTCTGCCGCGCCAGCCGGCGCGCACGCTCTTCGTCCCAGCCGTGCGCGAAGGCGGCGTCGTACTCGCGGATCAGCGCGGCCGGCGCCTGGTGCGGTGCGTGGCAGGCCCCCAGCGCCAGCCAGGTCAGCCAGGGCGTGCCGGCGGCATCGGCGGTGTGGTCGGCGATCATGCGGATGGCTTCGTCCACCAGGTCGGCCGTCAGGTGGTAGCCGCTGGCGAAGCTGCCCGGCGCGTCGACATGGGTGTTGTCGCGCACCAGTTCGGGCGCGTATTGGTCGGTCTCGGCGTCCATGAAGCCGTAGTAGCGGTCGAAGCCGCGGCCCAGCGGCCAGCCGTCGAAGGGGCCGGTGGGGCCGCTCTGCGTCAGCGGCGTGACGTGCCACTTGCCCACCATGTAGTTGCGGAAGCCGTGCGGGCGCAGCATCTCGGCCAGCGTGCCGGCCTCGCGGCAGATCTTGCCGCGGTAGCCGGGGTAGCCGCTGTCGAAGTTGGCCAGGCAGCCCATGCCCACCGAATGATGGTTGCGGCCGGTCAGCAGCGCGGCGCGCGTGGTGCTGCACATGGCCGTGGTGTGGAAGCCGCTGTAGCGCAGCCCGCGCGCGGCCAGCGCGTCGATGAACGGCGTGCGGATGGCCGATCCGTAGCAGCCGAAGTCGGAGAAGCCGACGTCGTCGAACAGGATCACCAGCACGTTGGGCGTGCCGGCCGGAGGACGCGGTGGCTGCGGCCAGTGGGGTGCCGTCATGTCGGAAACTGTAGCCGATGCCCCGGACGGGCCGCAGCGTGTCGGCTGCGCCGAAACAGTGGCCGTTGACGCGCGCTTTCGGGCGGAAGGGCATGGCCACCGGCTCGGGCATCATCGACCCTGCAAAGGCAAGGAGAACGGCAGATGGGCTACGAACTCAGCGGCTTCGACGGCAAGGTGGCGGTGGTGACGGGCGCGGGGCGCATGCGCAGCATCGGCCGGCCGATCGCACTGGCACTGGCCCGGGCCGGTTGCGACATCGTGCTCACCGGCTCCGGCAAAGCGCCCAGCGCCTACCCCGAGGACGAAAGGCGCGCCGGCTGGCGAGACATCGAATCGGTGGCCGACGAGGTGCGGGCCCTCGGGCGCCGCGCACTGCCGCTGGTGTCCGACGTGCGCGATGCGCGGGCGGTGGAGGCCCTGGCCGAGCGTGTGCAGGCCGAATTCGGCCGCGTTGACTTCGTCGTCAACAATGCCGGGTCCACCCGCGGCAGCGATCGGGTGCCGGCCACCGAGCTGCCGCTGTCCGAATGGCAGCGCGTGCTGTCCACCAACCTGGACGGCAGCTTCTTCATGGCGCGCTGCTTTGCGCGCCAGATGGCCGCGGCCGGCCGCGGCGGCGTGATCCTGAACATCAGCTCCATTGCCGGACGCAACCGCATGCCCAACACCGCCGCCTACGCCACCTCGAAGGCGGCCATCGACGCGCTGAGCACGGTGCTGGCCGGAGAACTGGGCGCACACGGCATTCGCGTCAATTCGGTCGCTCCCGGGATGATCGACACCAGCCGCATGGACGACGTGCCGCGCGGCGAGGTCTGGGACCGCATCGTGCGCGCCAACATCCCGCTGCGCCGTGCCGGCACCGGCGAGGACATCGCACACACGGTGGTCTTCCTGTGCAGCGAACAGGCGGCGTGGATCACCGGCCAGACAATCTACGTCGACGGCGGGCATGGCCACGCGCCGCGCGCCTGAGGCACGGCCCGCTCAGCCTGCGGCCGCGTCGATCACCTGGAGCTGCACGCGCACCGCGGAGTTGCGCGGCTGCGGCTCCGGTCCGCGCGCACGCAGCTGCGTGCGGGTGTAGGCCGCACCGTAGAACAGGATCAGCGACGAGTAGTAGACCCAGAGCAATATCAGCACCACCGAACCCGCCGCACCGTAGGTGGAGGCCGTGGCCGTGTAGGTCAGATAAAGGGCGATCGCGTACTTGCCCACCGAGAACAGCAGCGCGGTGACCAGCGCACCGGCCAGCACGTCGCGCCAGCGCAGCACCACGTCGGGCAGCACCTTGAAGATGGCGGCGAACAGCAGCCACATCGTCAACCACGACAGCAGCAGTTCGGTCCAACCAAGCAGCGCCGCCATCGCCGGCACGAACTGGTGCGAGAAGTGCAGCACGCCGCGCACCACGACACCGGCGGCCAGCGTCAGCAGCAGCACGAAGCCGATGGCCAGCACCACCGTGAGCGACAGCAGCCGGGTCTTGAAGAAGACGAACAGGCTGTTGCGCGTAGGCCGCGCAGCCACACCCCAGATGGCGTTCAGCGACTGCTGCATCTGCGCGAACACCGTCGTGGCGCCGACGATCATCGCTGCCACGCCGAGCAGCGTGGGCAGCCAACCGGCCTTCTGCACGCGCGAGCTCGCCACGGCCTGCTCCACCGCGGCCGCCGCCTCGGCGCCCATCAGGTCCTGAAGCTGGCCGACGATCTGCCCCTGTGCGGCCTGTTCGCCGAGCACCAGGCCGACGATGGTCACGGCGATGATGACCACCGGCGCCAACGAGAACAGCGTGCAGAAAGCCAGTGCGCCGGCATGGCTGAAGGCATTGCACTCGAGCCACAGCACCGCCGCGCCGCGGGCCACTGCCCATGCCTGCCGCAGGTGCCGCATCGCCCGGGCCGCCCGGCGCGCCTCAGGCCGAGGCCAGTCGGGCGACGGCGCGCTGCACCCCGCCCGGCCCGATCGGCACACCCAGGCCCAGCAACGCCGCCTCAACGCCGGCCAGCGCGCCGAGCAGCATCGCCTCGTTCATGTCGCCCATGTGGCCGATGCGGAACACGCGCCCCGCCAGCGGCCCCAGGCCGCCGGACAGGGCCACCTGGAAGCGCTCCCGCGCCAGGCTGCGGATGGCCTCGGCATTCACGCCCGGGCCGACCGCCACCGCGGTCACCGAGCGCGAGCGGCAAGCCGGCTCGCGACAGAAGAAGTCCAGCGCGCCGCCCTCGGCCCAGCCCTGCACGGCGGCATGGACCGCACCCGCCAACCGTTCGTGCCGCGCATGCACGGCCGCCAGGCCTTCGGCAAAGATCAGCTGCAAGGCGGCCTGCAGGCCGTAGAGCAGGTTGATCGGCGGCGTGCCGCAGAACTTGCGGTAGGACAGCGCATCGCTGCGGCGTGCCCAGTCCCAGTAGAAGCGCGGTGCCGGATTGGCAGCCGCCGAGGCCATCGCGCGCGGGTTCACCGCCACGAACCCCAGGCCCGGGGGCAGCATCAACCCCTTCTGCGACGCACCGACGACCACGTCGGCGCGCAGTGCCTGCATGTCGAAGGGCACGACACCGAAAGAGGCCACCACGTCGACGACGAGCAATGCCGGGTGGCCGCTCGCATCGAGCACGTCCCGCAGCTGCTGCATGTCGCTGGTCACGCCGCTGGCCGTGTCGGT
>ERZ1645186.8-NODE-8-length-39229-cov-8.715372_pt1 | contig 39229 bp, 39 predicted proteins | sample MGYA00575349_ERZ1645186 | MGnify/ENA primary metagenome ERZ1645186 (study PRJEB40839, sample SAMN11282943) | freshwater sediment metagenome | isolation source: river sediment | host: Sediment | place: India: Nawabganj, Kanpur | collected 2015-12-17 ...
CCCTTGCCGCGGCAGAACAGCGGCCGCACGTAGGCCGGCACGAAGCCGGGGAAGTCGAACGCGTTCTTCACGCCTTCGTCGAAGGCCACCTGGCGGATGTTGTTGCCGTAGTCCACCGTCGGGATGCCCATCGCCTGGAAGTCGAGCATCGCGCGCACGTGCACCGCGCAGCCCTTGGCCGCGGCGGCCTTCAGCGCGCCATGCTGGCCGGCGTCGGCCTGTGCGGCTTGCCAGCCCTCGACCGTCCAGCCCGGCGGCAGGTAGCCGTGCACCAGGTCGTGCGCGCTGGTCTGGTCGGTGACGATGTCGGGCTTCGGGCCGCCGGCCTTCGCTCGCTTGACCAGCTCGGGCAGGATCTCGGCGGCGTTGCCGAGCAGGCCGATCGAGATCGCCTTGCCCTGCGCCGTGTACTTGGCGATGCGCGCCAGCGCGTCGTCCAGGTCGGCCGCCTGCTCGTCGAGGTAGCGGCTGCGCAGGCGGAAGTCGATGCGCGACTGCTGGCATTCGATATTCAGGCTGCAGGCGCCGGCGAAGGTGGCGGCCAGCGGCTGCGCGCCGCCCATGCCGCCCAGGCCGGCGGTGAGGATCCACTTGCCCTTCAGGCTGCCGCCGTAGTGCTGGCGGCCGGCCTCGACGAAGGTCTCGTAGGTGCCCTGCACGATGCCCTGGCTGCCGATGTAGATCCACGAGCCCGCGGTCATCTGGCCGTACATCATCAGGCCCTTGCGGTCGAGCTCGTGGAAGTGCTCCCAGGTGGCCCACTTCGGCACCAGGTTCGAGTTGGCGATCAGCACGCGCGGCGCATCGACATGGGTGCGGAACACGCCCACCGGCTTGCCGCTCTGCACCAGCAGCGTCTCGTCTTCCTTCAGCTCGCGCAGGCTCTGCAGGATCGCCTCGTAGCAGTCCCAATTGCGCGCCGCCTTGCCGATGCCGCCGTAGACCACCAGCGCGTCCGGGTTCTCGGCCACCTCGGGGTCGAGGTTGTTCTGGATCATGCGGTAGGCGGCCTCGATCAGCCAGTTGCGGCAGCTCAGGGTGGCGCCGCGCGGCGCGCGCACCGGGTGCGGCTTGGCGATGCGGCTGGCGGTGGACAGGTCGGACATGGGAACCTCGCTTCGGGGTGTGGCAGACCGCTGATGCCGGTCTTGCGATGGGCGAGACTGTACTTGCCTAGACAAGTCTATGCAAGTATGATTTCTTGCCATGGATCCCCTGGTTTTCCCCAGGTCGGCGGCGGCGGCACCGTACCTGCGCATCAAGCAGCACCTGCGCGACGAGCTCGGCCGCGGCCGCTGGCGGCCCGGGCAGGCGATGCCGTCGGACGCCGAGCTGGTGGCGCAGTTCGGCGTCAGCCGCATGACGGTGACGCGCGCACTGAACGAGTTGCGCGCCGAAGGGCTGATCGAGCGCGTGCAGGGCGTGGGCACCTTCGCCGCGCACCTGGGCCGCGTCGCCGCGCAGCTGCAGATCCGCGACCTGCACGAGGAGATCGTCGCCCGTGGCCACGCGCACCGCGCGGTGGTGCACCTGGCGCAGCGCGAGAAGGCGTCCGAGGCGCTGGCCGACCGGCTCGGCCTGGCCAGCGGCGCGCCGGTGTTCCACACGCTGATCGTGCACCTGGAGAACGGCGTGCCGCTGCAGTGCGAGGACCGCTACGTCAACCCGGCCGCGGCGCCGAACTACCTGGACCACGACTTCACGCAGATCACGCCGACGCAGGTGCTGCTGCAGGAAGCACCGCTGCGCGAGGCGCGCTACTCGATCGAGGCAGCGCTGCCCACCGCGCAGGAGGCCAAGCTGCTCGGCATCGCACGCGGCGAGCCGTGCCTGATCGTGGTACGGCGTACCGCCGGCGCGATGGGCCCGATCACGCTGGCGCGGCTGGTGCACCCGGGCACGCGCTACCTGCTGCAGGGGGAGTTCAAGCCATGAGCGCGCCGGGCCGCTCCCAAGCGCTCATACCGGAGCCCGCCAAGGGCGAAGGCACCCCAGTGAGCGCCGAAGATCAAGCCCAACGGGTCGTCACGCCGGAGCTCATCGAAGCCTTCGCGCGTGACGGCGCGGTGTGTTTGCGTGGGCTGCTGCGGCCGGAGGAGGTGGAACGGCTGCGCAAAGGCATCGACACCAACCTGGCGCACCCCAGCCCTCGCGCCAAGGTCGCGAGCCGCCCGGACGACCCGGGCTTCTTCATCGAGGACTTCTGCTGCTGGCACGACAACCCGGCCTACCGCGACGTCATCTTCGGTTCGGCCCTGGCCGCCGCGGCGGGCCGGCTCACCGGCAGCCGGCAGATCCGGCTCTATCACGACCACATGCTGACCAAGGAGCCGGGCACGCGCGCGCCCACGCCGTGGCACCAGGACCAGCCCTACTACAACGTCGAGGGCACCCAGAACGTCAGTTTCTGGATCCCGGTGGACCCGGTGCGCCGGCATTCGACGCTGGAATTCGTGGCCGGCTCGCACCGCGGTCCGTGGCTGATGCCGCGCAGCTTCATGGACCACCAGGCCAAGTGGTTCCCCGAAGGCAGCCTGCTGGAGATGCCCGACATCGAGGCCACGCGCGCGCAGCGCCAGATCCTGGGCTGGGCGCTCGAGCCGGGCGACGTGGTCGCCTTCCACATGCTGGCGCTGCACGCCTCAGGCGGCGTCGACGGCGACCGCAGGCGCCGCGTGTTCTCGCTGCGCGTGCTGGGCGACGACATGGTGCATGCGCCGCGCGCGTGGGTGACCTCGCCGCCCTTCCCCGGCTTGTCCGACAGGTTACCCGCCGGCGCGCCGATGGACGACCCGCTGTTTCCGGTGTTGTGGGAGCGCCGTTCATGACCTTGCATGTGGTACGCGTCGACGCGGTCGAGCCGCAACCTTGGAAGAACGGCGGCGGGCTGACGCGAGAGCTGCTGGCCTGGCCGGCGCGCGAACACTGGGCTTTGCGCATCAGCGTGGCCGACATCCGCGCGGATGGGCCCTTCTCGGCCTTTCCCGGGGTGGACCGCTGGTTCGCAGTGCTGGAAGGCGCCGGCGTGCTGCTGACCCTGCCCGACGGCAAGCATACGGTCCAGGCGGACGACGTGCCGCTGCGGTTCCGCGGCGAGGCGGCGCCGGCCTGCGAGCTGCTGGACGGCCCGACGCGCGACCTGAACCTGATGATCCGCCGTGACGCGGGCCGCGGCGCAATGCAGCGCGCGCTGCCGTGCGAGGACTTCGCCACGCGCGACAGCTTCCGCGCGCTCTTCACCGCCGATCCGCTGACGCTGCAGATCGACGGCGCCGATGCGGCCCGCGTGCCGGCGATGGCGCTGCTGTGGGCCGATGGGGGCGCGCACGGCGTCTGGCGCATCGTGGCCGACACCCCGCCACGCGCCTGGTGGATCCACTTCCAGCCGAGGCCCGCATGAGCAGAACCCTGTGGCGCAACGCCCGCCTGGCCACGCTGGCCGGCCCCGAACCCTGGGGCTGGATCGAGCGCGGCGCGCTGCTGACCGAAGGCGCCACCCTCGCTTTCGTCGGCGACGAGGCGGCGCTGCCCGCGGGACTGAACCCGGACAGCGAAGTCGACCTCGGCGGCGCGCTGCTGACGCCGGGCCTCATCGACTGCCACACCCACCTGGTCTACGGCGGCCAGCGCGCCCGCGAGTTCGAGTTGCGGCTGCAGGGTGCCAGCTACGAGCAGATCGCCCGTGCGGGCGGCGGCATCCGCTCCACCGTCGCGGCCACACGCGCGGCCAGCGACGACGAACTCTTCACTGCCGCCCGCGAACGCGCGCGCACGCTGATGCAAGAAGGCGTCACCACGCTGGAGATCAAGTCCGGCTACGGCCTGAGCGCCGAACACGAGGCGCGCTGCCTGCGCATCGCTCGCCGGCTGGGCCGCGAGCTGCCGCTGACGGTGCGCAGCACCTGCCTGTCAGCGCACGCCCTGCCACCGGAATTCGACGGCCGTGCCGACGACTACGTGGCTGCCCTCTGCGCCTGGCTGCCGCAGCTGCAGGCCGAGGGGCTGGTCGATGCGGTGGACGCGTTCTGCGAAGACATCGCCTTCAGCCCCGCGCAGACGCGGCACGTGTTCGATGCCGCCCAACGCTTGGGCCTGCCGGTCAAGCTGCATGCCGAGCAGCTGAGCGACCAGGGCGGCGCGGCGCTGGCGGCGTCTTATGGCGCCCTGTCCTGCGACCACCTGGAATGGCTGTCCGACGACGGCGTGCGCGCGATGGCCGCGGCCGGCACGGTGGCGGTGCTGCTGCCCGGCGCCTTCTACTTCCTGCGTGAGACCAAGCAGCCGCCGATCGCCGCGCTGCGCCAGGCCGGCGTGCCGATCGCACTGGCCAGCGACCACAACCCGGGCAGCTCGCCGGGGCTGTCGTTGCTGCTGATGCTGAACATGGGCTGCACCTTCTTCCGTCTGACGCCCGAAGAAGCGCTGCGCGGCGTCACCGTGTACGCGGCGCGCGCGCTGGGCCTGCACGACCGCGGCACGCTCGCAGCCGGCCAGCGCGCCGACTTCGTCGGCTGGGACCTGCAGCATCCGAACGAACTGGCCTACTGGTTCGGCCGCAATCCTTGCCGCCGGCGGATCGTGGCCGGCGTGGAGGCCACTGCATGAATGACATCTACACGCTGCACCGCGGCCGCACACCGCTGTTGTTGAGCCTGCCGCATGCCGGCACGCGCATCCCGCCGGCCATCGCGCAGAAGCTGCAACCGCGCGCGCTGCAGACCGAGGACACCGACTGGCATCTGGACAAGCTCTATGCCTTCGCCACCGCGCTCGGCGCCAGCGTCATCACACCCAGCCACAGCCGCTACGTGGTGGATCTGAACCGGCCCAGCGACAACCGGCCGATGTACGCCGGCGCCAACAACACCGAGCTGTGCCCGACGCGCTTCTTCAGCGGCGACGCGCTTTACCGCGATGGCCAGGCGCCGGACGAAGCCGAGGTGCGCCAACGCGTCGCCACCTACTGGCATCCGTATCACGACGCGCTGCGCGCCGAACTCGATCGATTGCGCGACGAACATGGCCACGCGCTGCTGTGGGACGGCCACAGCATCAAGTCCGAACTGCCCTGGCTCTTCGAAGGCAAGCTGCCCGACCTGAACCTGGGCACGGCCAATGGCCACTCGTGCGCACCGACCTTGCGTGCCGCGCTGGCCGAGGTGCTGCAATCGCAGACCGACTTCACCGTGGCCATCGACGGCCGCTTCAAGGGCGGGCACATCACGCGGCACTACGGCCGGCCGGCCGAGCACATCCATGCGGTGCAGCTGGAGCAGTGCTGGAGCAGCTACATGCGCGAGGCGCCGCCCTATGCCTGGGACGAAGCCATCGCCGCGCGCGTGCAGCCGCTGCTGCGCCGGCTGCTGCAGACGATGCTGGCATGGCGGCCATGAAAACCTTCTGGGCGCCGCAGGCGTGGATCGGTGGCCGCTGGGCCGACCGCGTGCTGCTGCAAGCCGGCGCCGACGGTTGCTGGGCAGAGGTTGCCACCGACGTGCCGGCGCCGCCGCATGCCGAAGTGCTGGCCGGCCCCGTCCTGCCCGGCCTGGTGGATGCACACAGCCATGCCTTCCAGCGCGCCTTCGCCGGCCTGGCCGAGCGGCGCGAAGCGGCGGCCGACGACTTCTGGTCGTGGCGCGACCGCATGTACCGCGTGGCGCTGCGCATCACGCCCGAGCAGCTGCGCGCGGTGGCGGCGATGCTCTATGCCGAGCTGATGCGCGGCGGCTACACGCAGGTCTGCGAGTTCCACTACCTGCAGCACGCGCCCGACGGCCGGCCCTATGCCGACCCGCTGACGCTGTCGTGGGCGCTCGCCGATGCGGCGGCGGATGCCGGCATCGGCCTGACGATGCTGCCGGTGCTGTACCAGCGCGCCGGCTTCAACCAGCACACGCTGCGCGACGACCAGCGCCGCTTCGCCACCGATGCCGCCGCGGCGCGCACGCTGCAGCGCGGCGTGGCGACGAGCGGCCGTCCGCTGGTCAACGCCGGCGTGGCGATCCACTCGCTGCGCGCGGCCGAGCCGGCGGCCATCGCGCAGCTGGTCGATGGCTTGGGGGATCTGCCGATCCACGTGCACGTGGCCGAGCAGACGGCCGAGGTCGACGACTGCCTGCAAGCCACCGGCCTGCGGCCGATCGAATGGCTGGCGCAGCACACGCCGCTGGACGCGCGCTGGCAGCTGGTGCATGCCACGCATGCGCTGCAAGCCGAGATCGACGCAGTGGCGAAGGCCGGCGCCGGCGTGGTGATCTGCCCGTCCACCGAAGGCAACCTGGGCGACGGATTCACCGACGTGCCCGGCTGGCTGGACGCCGGCGTGCCAATAGCCATCGGCTCGGACAGCCACGTGATCCGCGCCTGGCCCGAGGAGCTGCGCTGGCTGGAGTACGGCCAGCGCCTGCTGCGCCGCCAGCGCAACGTCTGCGCGGCGCCGGCGCAGGGCGAGCCGGCCACCGCGGCGCGGCTGTTCGAGCGCGCGCTGCAGGCCGGCGGCGCGGCCGCGGGCTTCGCGCGCTGGGGCCTGCAGACGGGCGCGCGGGCCGACCTGCTGGTGCTGGACCGCCACGAGCCGGGTCTGCGCGGCATCCCAACGACGCGGCTGCTGGACGCGCTGGTGTTCTCGGGCACGGCCGCGCCCTTCCGCGACGTGCTGGTGGCCGGCCGCTGGGCGCTGCGCGACCATCGGCTGGTGGGCGCCGATCCGGGCCCGGCCTTTGGCGCGGCGATGCAGGCGCTGTGGGCGCAGGACGTGTGACGCCGCAAGCCGCGTCGGAGACTCACTCCACCTGCAGCGCCAGCACCTCGTTGTTGGTCACGCGGCGCACGTAGAGCTATTCGCCCGTCAGCCGCGCTTCGCCGCAGCCCGAGCCGGCCGGGTTGCGCTGCCAGGTGGCGCAGACGCTGCTGCCTTCCACGCGCCAGGTGCCGGTGTCGCGGAAGCCGCTGGCGGTCTCGACGAAGATCCAGCCGTTGGCCTTGTATTCCACGCGCATCGACGGGCCCTGCGCGGGCTTGGCGCCGAAGCTCTTGCCGGCGATGGCGGCGCGCAGCGCATCCGGCGCCAGCGGCTGCGCGTCGGCCGGAAAGTCGGTGGGCACGCTCTGGGCCAGCGCCCACATGGGGGCGCAGAGAAGCAGCGTTAGCAGGCGCATGGCAGTCCTCCTTTGAAAATGCGCCGCAATGTGCCGTTGAAGACCTCGCGGCGCATCGTCAAGAATCGGGAGTCGAGCCCGAACCTGCGGGCCATGGGACACGCCAATGAACACCGCGCTGCAGATCCGGCCGATGCGCCGCGACGAACTGGACCTGGGCATCGACTGGGCCGCTGCCGAAGGCTGGAACCCGGGCCTGCACGATGCCGACAGCTTCCACGCCACCGACCCCGGCGGCTTCCTGATTGCCCACCAGGGCGACGAGCCGGTGGGAATGGTCTCGGCCGTAGCCTATGGCGCGGGCTTCGGTTTCCTGGGCTTCTACCTGGTGAGGCCGGCCTGGCGCGGCCAGGGCCACGGCCTGGCACTGTGGCAGGCCGCGATGGCGCGGCTGGCCGGCCGCGTGGTGGGGCTAGACGGCGTGGTGGCGCAGCAGGCCAACTACCGCAAGAGCGGCTTCGCGCTGGCCTGGAACAACGTGCGCTGGCAGGGCCCGGCCGTGGACCATGGCGCGCCCGAGGCCGGCATCGCCGCGGCCACGCCGGCCGACACCGACGCGCTGCTGGCCTACGACGCGCCGCTGTTCCCGGCCGACCGGCGCGGCTTCATGCGCCGCTGGTTGGCGCAGGCCGGCAGCCGGGTCTATGTGGCCCGCGTCGAGGGGGCGGTGGCCGGCTTCGGCGTCATCCGGCCCTGCCGGCAGGGCTGGAAGATCGGGCCGCTGGTGGCCGATGCGCCGGCGCGGGCCGATGCGCTGTACCGTGCGCTGGTCTCGGCCATGCCGGCTGGCGACGCGGTGCAGCTGGACGTGCCCGCGCCGCAGGCCGAAGCCGTGGCCCTGGCCCGGCGCCATGGCCTGCGGCCGGTGTTCGAGACCGCGCGCATGTACGCCGGCCCGGCGCCGGCGCTGCCGATGCAGCGGCTGTTCGGCATCACGACTTTCGAGCTGGGCTAGAGCCGAACTGCGCGGCCGCCAGGTCGATGAAGGCGCGCACCTTCGGCGTCAGGTAGCGCGCGCTGGCGAACACCGCATGCACCGGCACCTCGGGCGCGGCCCAGTCGGGCAGCACGCGCTGCAGCAGCGCCTGCTGGCCGGCCGGCTCGGCCACGCGGCGCGGCAGCAGGCCGATGCCCACGCCGCGCTGCAGCGCCTCGCGCGCGGCCAGGCTGGTGTTGACGCGCAGCCGCGGCTGCAGCTTCAGGCGCTGCACCTCGTCGCCGCGGCTCAGCTGCCATTGGCCCTGCGGCGCGGTGCCGGCATAAACCACCAGCGGGTGTGCGTTCAGGTCCTGCGGGCCGGCGAGCGGGCCTTGGCGGCGTAGGTAGTCGGCCGAGGCATACAGGCCATAGTCCAAGAGCCCGAGCCGGCGCGCCGCCAGCGATGAATCGGACAACGGCCCGACACGCACCGCCAGGTCATAGCCCTCGTGCACGATGTCGACCACGCGGTTGCTGTAGTCGGCCTCCACCTGCACCTGCGGATAGGCCGCCAGGTAGTCGGCGATCCAGCCGTTGACGGCCACCAGGCCGAATTCCACGCCGCAGGTCAGGCGCAGCAGGCCCTGCGGCTCGCCGCGGATGCGCTGCATGGCCTGCCGCGCGTCGTCCACCGAAGCCAGGATGGCATGCGCGCGCTCGAAGAACTCGCGCCCGGGCTCGGTCAGCGACAGTGATCGCGTGCTGCGTTCCAGCAGCCGCACCGACAGCTCGCGCTCGAGCTGGCTCACCACGCGCGACAGCCGCGCCTTCTGCGTGTGCAGCGCGTCGGCGGCGCGGGTGAAGCTGCCGGTCTGCACCACCTTGACGAAGGCCTGCAGCGCAGCCAGGTCCATTGTTGTCTCCTGAAGCAACAGTGTGTCGCATTCTGATGAATTGAATGTCCCGCCACAAATGGCGAGACTGCCGGCCGTCGCACCAACTCAAGCAACCGGAGCACCCGATGAGCCTGCAAGACCCCAACGTGCTGAACCCGCAGCGCCGCAAGCGCGTTGCCATCGTCATCGCCAACCCGGCGGTGTCCACCACCACCGGCTGGCCGGTGGGCTTCTGGTGGAGCGAGCTGACCCACCCGTACCACGCCTTCATCGAGGCCGGCTACGAGGTGGCGGTGTTCAGCCCCGCCGGCGGCCGCTGCGTGGCCGACGCCATGAGCGACCCCAACGACGCCAGCGGCTACAGCAAGACCGACCTGATCAGCCAGGGCTTCATCCACACGCCCGAGCTGAAGGCCCTGGTCGACCACACGCAGAAGGTGGCCGACCTCGACGTGGCGGCCTTCGACGCCATCGTCGTGGCCGGCGGCCAGGCGCCGATGTTCACCTTCGAAGGCGCGACCGACCTGCATGCCAAGTTCGCCGCCTTCTTCGAGGCCGGCAAGGTGGCCGCGGCGCTGTGCCACGGCAGCGCGATCCTGGCCTATGCCAAGGACAGCCAGGGCAACTACATCGCCAAGGGCCGCACCGTCACCGGCTTCGCCAACGTGGAGGAAGATTTCGCCGACAACGCGGTGTGGAGCTACGGCATGCTGCCGCGCGGCCAGCATGTGATGCCCTGGCGCATCGAGGACAAGCTCAAGGCCCTTGGCGCCAACTACGTGCAGGGCGGCCTGTGGCGCAGCTTCGCGGTGCGTGACGGCAACCTGGTCACCGGCCAGCAGAACTTCTCCGGCGGCGAGACCGCGCGCCTGGTGATCGAGGCGCTGGGGCGCTGAAGGAGGCGGGCGATGAACATCAGCATCCTGGGTGCCGGCAACGTCGGCATGGCGCTGGCCCGCGCGCTGCTGCGCGCCGGCCAGCCGGTGACCCTCGGCGTGCCCGACCCGGCGCGCTATGCCGACGCGGTGGCGGCGCTCGGCCCGCAGGCCACGCTGACCGGCAGCGACGAGGCGGTGGAACGCGGCGAGCTGGTGATCCTGGCGGTGCCCTACCCGGCGGCGCTGGCCATCGCGCAGGGCCGTGCCGACTGGCAGGGCCGCGTGCTGGTGGATGCCACCAACCCGCTGGCGCCGGGTCTGGCCGGCCTGAGCCTGGGCACCACCACCAGCGGCGCCGAGCAGGTGGCCGAGCGGGCACGCGGCGCGCGCGTGGTCAAGGCCTTCAACACCACCGGCGCCGAGAACATGGCCGACAGCCGCTATGCGCAGGGCCAGCCGATGATGCCGGTGGCCGGTGACGATGCCGCCGCACGCGAGCAGGTGCTGGCGCTGGCCACGCTGATCGGCTTCGACGCCATCGACATGGGACCCTTGAGCGCGGCGCGCTACCTGGAGCCGCTGGCGATGGTGTGGATCCACCTGGCCTTCAAGCAGGGACAGGGGCGGCGCTTCGCCTTTGCCCGTATGACGCGCGCATGAGCCCAGCGCACGCCTCGCCCGACCTGCCGCCGCACGCCCATGGCCGCAAGGCCACCTGGTTCGAGCTGTTCTTCGACCTGGTGTTCGTCGTCGCGGTGGCGCAGCTGTCCGGCGCCTATGCGCACCACTTCGACTGGGGCGGCGCCGCCGGCAGCGTGCTGCTGCTGCTGGCCATGTGGTGGTGCTGGCTGGGCCACACCTTCCACGCCACCCGCTTCGACCAGCAGCGGCCCGACCAGCGCGTGCTGGGGCTGCTGCAGATCGTGGCGGTGACGGTCATCGCCTACGGCGTGTCCGATGCCTTCGGCGCGCGCGGCCCGGCCTTCGCGCTGGGGCTGGCGGCCTTCAAGCTGCTGCTGGCGGTGGCCTACCTGCGCGAGCGGCACTGGCGCGGCGCGCACGGGCTGATCCGCGCCTATGCCGGGCTGTACCTGCTGCAGGCCGCGCTGTGGGCGGCATCGGCCGCGCTGTCGCCCACGCCGCGGGTGGCGCTGTGGGGCCTGGCGCTGGCGCTGGACATGGCCTCGCCGTGGTGGGTGGCGCGCTACACCACCAGCGTACGGCCGCACCCCGAGCACCTGCCCGAGCGCTTCGGCCTGTTCACCATCATCCTGCTCGGCGAGGGCGTGGCCTCGGTGGTGCATGCGCTGGACCACGGCACCGAGCTGCACGGCCATGCGGTGGCCGCGGCGCTGGGTGGCGTGGCGCTGACCTTCCTGACCTGGCTGGGCTACTTCGAGGTGACCCATGCGCACGACGAGCGCGAGGTCGAAGGCGCCGCCGGCGGCCGCAACCTGCGGCTGTGGGCCTACGGCCACGTGCCGATCTACGTCGGCGTGTTCAGCCTGGCCGCCGGCACGGTGGCGATGGCCGGCGAGGCGGCCTGGACCGCGCCGCAACTGCTGCTGTACATCGCCGGCATCGCGCTGATTCCGCTGGGGCTGGGGCTGTTGCGTGCGGCCTCGCGACAGGCGCATTGAGATCTACCTTACCTGGCGAGGTTTGCGTTCGACGCTTTGCCGCGTTGCACCTTGCGCAACGCAGGGTCAGCGCTCAGGCGGCGAAGCCGGTGCGGGGCAGGCCGCGACGCTTCGGTGGAGCGGTCGGTTGCGCCGACTGCCCTGCGATGCTCGCGAGCCTGGCCAGGCGCATAACTCGCTACGCGCCAGCCCCTGCGGGTCCGGCGCTGCGCTCAAGCAGATGCGCCAAGTCAGAAGTGGAAGCGCGCTGCGCGCGCGGCCAGCCTAGCTGCGCTTCTCGGCGCCCCACAGGCGCATCGCAACCTGCCCCGCACCGGCTTCGTGGCAACGCTCGTGGTGTTTGGGGAGAACAGCCAAGGCCCCGACCTCGCGGCGGGCGGTACCTGGCAGGGGCGATTTCTGCGGTGGCGAGGAGCACAGCCCCGGGGTCGGCGCGCGTACCCGCGCGCTTCCCCAACTGACTTGCCGCATCTGTCTGAGCGCAGCGCGCAGCGCGTAGCGACTTATGCGGCACGACCCCGGGGCGCGCACCGCAGCGCAGTCGGGCCGCAGGCCCGACCACCGCAGCATGAGCCCCTCGCGGGTACCGCACGCCGCGATGCGCCGCTGCAGGCTCGGAAATGGCGGCATCCAGTCAGCAGCAAAGCACTGCCGACCACCGCCCCCTGCTCAAGCCATCGCCACCCGCGCCCCCGGCACGATGGTCGGCGGCGCGGCGTTCAGCTTGTCGATGGCGAGGCCGGCGGCGGCCTTGTAGCCGGCCATGAAAGCCTGACGCTCTTCAGGGGGGATGACCTGGTCGATGTCGTCGAACACGCCGCCGCAGCGCTCGTCCACCAGCGTCAGCAGGCCGAAGGGCCCGGCGCCGCGGTTGCGCAGCACCAGCGCCGAGACCGGCGCACACAGCCGCTCGTCGTAGGCCCGCAGCGCTGCCGGCGTCAGGCCGTGGGCCACCAGCTCGGCGCCCAGCACCCGCGCATCGACGATGGCCTGGCTGGCGCCGTTGCTGCCGGTGGGGTACATCACGTGCGCCGCATCGCCCAGCAGTGCCACCCGGCCGTCCACCCAGGTGGGCACCGGGTCGCGGTCGATCATCGGGTACTCGAACACCTCGCGCGCGCCGCGCAGCAGCGCCGGCACGTCCATCCAGCCGTAGTTCCAGCCGTGGAAGTGGTGGATGAATTCCTCCACCTGCACGCGCCGGTTCCAGTCGCCCTGCGTCCAGCCCTGCGAGTTGTCCACCGTGATCTCGGCGATCCAGTTGATGGTGGACAGGCTGCTGGCCGCGTCGGGGTGCGAGATCGGGTAGACCACGATGCGGTGGCGCTGGCTGCCGAAGCCGACGAAGGACGAGCCGCTGCGGATCGGCCGGCCCGGCGTGGTGCCGCGCCACATGATCGCGCCGCCCCAGTGAATCGGCGGCTGCTGCGGATGCATCTGCGCGCGGGTGGCCGAATGCAGCCCGTCGGCGGCCACCATCAGGCGGCCGCGCAGTTCGGTGCGGCTGCCGTCGCGACGCTCGACCAGCGCGGTGGCGCCGCGTTCGTCCTGCCGGTAGCCCGACACGCGATGGCCGGTCAGCACCACCTCGGGCCCCATGCGGCGCTGCACCTCGTGCAGCAGCAGCATCTGCAGCAGGCCGCGGTGCACCGCGTACTGCGGCCAGCGGTAGCCGGCCAGCAGGCCGCGCGGCTCGGCATAGACGTCGTTGCCGTTGCGGCCGACCAGCGCCCATTCGCGCGCCGGAATGCCGATGGTGTCGAGCTGCTCGTTGCCGATGCCCAGGTCGTGCAGCTCGCGCACGGCGTTGGGCTGCAGGTTGATGCCCACGCCCAGCGGCTGCAGCGCGGGCACCGCCTCCAGCACGCGGCAGGGCACGCCGATCTGGTGCAGGGTCAGCGCCAGCGCCAGGCCGCCGATGCCGCCGCCGGCCACCAGCACCGGCGCGTCGAAAGGTTCGTTCGGGTTCATCCTGCGATTGTCGGCCAGCGCCCGCCGGGCCCCGCAGGGGCGCTGCGCATAATGGTTCGAACCATTTCCCCAAGCAACGAAAGGCGAGACATGACCGATGCCCTGTGGTCCTGGCCTGCGCACCGGCTGGCCGATGCAGTGCGCAGCGGTGCCGTGTCGGCGCTGGAAGCCACCGAATCCGCGCTGCAGCGCGTGCAGGCGGTGAACCCGGCGCTGAACGCAATCGTCGACCTGACCGCCGACGAGGCGCGGGCCACCGCGCGCGAGGCCGATGCCGCGCGCCGCCGCGGCGACGCGCTGGGCCCGCTGCACGGCGTGCCGGTGACGGTGAAGGTCAACGTCGACATGAAGGGCCGCGCCACCACCAACGGCATCGTCGCCTTCAAGGACGCGATCGCGCGCGACGACAGCCCGGTGGTCAGCAACCTGCGCAAGGCCGGCGCGGTGATCATCGGCCGCACCAACACGCCGGCCTTCTCGGTGCGCTGGTTCACCGAGAACGACCTGCACGGCCGCACGCAGAACCCCTGGTCGCGCGCGCACACGCCCGGCGGCAGCAGCGGCGGCGCGTCGGCCGCGGTGGCCGCCGGCATGGGCGCCATCGCCCACGGCAACGACCTGGCCGGCTCGGTGCGCTACCCGGCCTACTGCACCGGCGTGCTCGGCCTGCGGCCGAGCTTCGGCCGCGTGCCGGCCTTCCTGCCCAGCGCGGCCGAGGAGCGGCCGCTGTCGATGGCCACGATGTCGGTGCAGGGCCCGCTGGCGCGCTGCGTGGCCGACCTGCGCCTGGCGCTGCAGGCGATGAGCGCCGGCGATGCGCGCGACCCGTGGTGGGTGCCGGCGCCGCTGCAGGGCCCGGCGCTGCCGCGCCGCGTGGCACTGACGCTGAACTGCCAGGGCCAGCCGGCCGACCCGGCGGTGGTGGCCGCGCTGCGCCAGGCCGCCGCCTGGCTGCAGGCGGCCGGCTACCAGGTGGAGGAAGTCGAGCCGCCCAGCCTGAGCGAGGCCCAGCATCTGTGGATGCTGGTGGGCAACGACGAGGCCCGCAAGTTCATGTGGCCGGCGGTGGAGAAGCTGGGCGACGAGGGGGTGCGCAAGTCCTTCGGCTGGATGCTGGGCACCACCGCGCCGCTGGACCACGATGACCACCTGAAGGCCTTTGCCCGCCGCGCCACGCTGCGCCGGCAGTGGCAGCTGTTCCTGCAGCAGCACCCGCTGGTACTGTGCCCGGTGTCCGGCGAGCCGCCCTTCCCCTGGGGCCTGGACGTGCAGGACGAGGCCACGATGCAGCGCGTGATCCGTGCGCAGGAAGCGTCCTTCGCGGTGCCGGTGCTCGGGCTGCCGGCGCTGTCGGTGCCCACCGGGCTGCACGACGGCCTGCCGATGGGCGTGCAGCTGATCGGGCCGCCGTTCCGCGAGGACCTGCTGCTCGACGCCGCGCAGGCGATCGAGGGCCACCGCCCGCCGATGACCCCGATCGACCCGCGTTGAAGCCGCCCGGCGCCGCCCTGGCCGGCACGCTCGGCTACCTGACGGCCTGCGTGCTCTTCGGCCTGAACCTGCCGCTGTCGGCCGAGTTGCTGCGCCACTTCGATCCGTTCTGGCTTTCGCCGCTGCGCTACGTGGTGTCGGCGCTTCTGCTGGGCGGGCTGCTGCTGGCCAGCGCCGGGCGGCACGCCTTGCACTCGCCGGTGCCGCTATGGCGCATCGCCCTGCTCAGCCTGGCCGTGGCCGGCTTCCTGGTGCTCTACAACGTGGGGCTCTACCGCACCGACCCGATGACCGTGGCCGCCTTGTCGGCCGGCTCGCCGGTGTACGTCGCGTTGGTGTCGCGGCTGATGACCGGTGCGCGGCTGGAACGCGGCTTCTGGGGCGCCACCGCGCTGACGCTGCTCGGCGCCGCCATCGCCATCGGCGGGCGCGCGCGGGCGGCCGGCGTGCAAGGCCTGGCCTTCAACGGCGGCGAGCTGCTGGTGGTGCTGGGCATCTGCAGCTGGACCGTGTATTCGATCCTGGCGCAGCGCTGGTTCGACGCCGGCACGCCGCAGCTGCGGCGCACCTTCCTGACCACCCTCGGCGCGCTGCCCTGGCTGCTGCTGTTCTGGGCCGCCGCGCGCCTGGCCGGGCTGGCCGGCCCGCCAAACCTGCAGCCCGGGCCGACGCCGCTGCTTCAACTGCTGGTGGCTGCCGCGTTCTGCACCGGGCTGGCGACCGTGGCCTGGAACATCGGCGTCAACCGGCTGGGCATCCAGGTGGGTGGGCTGTGGCAGAACACGGTGCCGGTGTTCGCGGTGCTGATCGCGTTGCTCGTCTTTGGCGTGCAGCCGCTGCCGGAGCAATTGCTCGGCGGCGCGCTGGTGCTGGCCGGCGTCCTGTACATGCAGTGGCAGCGCTTGCGCCACGTGGTCGCCGCCGACGGGCCTGTGCAACCACGGCCGCCACACGAGTGAGACTCCTGCAGCACTTGCGGCCCAAGGGCACGCCACTTCCGTTCCAACACTGGCTTCATTAAGCAGCGCCTAAGCTCACGGCACTATGCTGGAAGACGCCGGGGCCGGACGCCGCCCGTCCCTGCCCGTTTGCCCACGCCCCTTCCCATGCGCCTGCTGATCCTCGAAGACGACCCTCAACTTGGCGAAGCACTCGCGATGGGATTGCGCCAGCGCGACCACGCGGTCGACTGGTTCCGCGATGGCGCGCAGGCCGACGCCGCGCTGGCGGGCGCGCCCTACGACGCGATGGTGCTGGACCTGGGCCTGCCCGGGATCGACGGCCTGACCTGGCTGCGCCGCTGGCGCCAGGCCGGGCGCGAGCTGCCGGTGCTGGTGTTGACGGCGCGCGACGCCATCGAGCAGCGCATCGGCGGGCTGGACGCCGGTGCCGACGACTATCTGATCAAGCCGATCACCCTCGATGAGCTGGCAGCAAGGCTGCGCGCCGTACTGCGCCGCACGGCCGGCCACACCCAGGCCGTGTGGACCCATGGCGCGCTGCGCTATGACGCAGCGGCCAGGGAAGTGCATTGGCAGGGCCGACCGGTGGAGCTCACCGGGCGCGAGCTGGCGCTGCTGGAGATGCTGTTGCTGCACCCGCAGCGCGTGCTATCGCGGACGCAACTGCAGGAGAAGCTCTACGACTGGAGTGGGGGCGAACCCGAGAGCAACGCGCTGGAGGTCTACGTACACCACCTGCGCCGCAAGATCCACCCAGGCATCGTGCGCACCGTGCGCGGCGTCGGCTATGCGCTCGGCGCCGCCAACGGGGAGTCATGAGCGCGGTCGGTCCGCTCCCGAGCACCCCTCCCGCTGCGCGCAGCGCGGAAGGCTCTCCGGTGAGCCTGCAACGGCGCCTGCTGCTGTACTTGCTGGTCTGCGCGCCACTGGTCTGGGGTATGACCATGCTGGTGTCTGCGCACCGGGCGCGGCATGAGGTCAACGAACTGTTCGACACGCAGATCATCCGCTTGGCCCTGCAGGTGCAGTCCACGCTGGTGGGGACGGCCCCACCGGGCCAGGTACTACCGACACCGCCATCGGCCGGCGAGGCCGACCTGCGCGACCTGGCCATTGCGGTGTGGAACCGGCAGGGCCAGTTGCTGCTGGTCGACCGCGAAGGCATGCAGCTGCCGCGCCACGCCGATGCCAGCGGCTTCGTCGACATGCAGCTTGGCGGCGAGCCTTGGCGCGTGTACTACCTGCAATCGCAGGACGGCGAGTGGCTGGTGGCCGCCGGGCAGCACGGCGACGAACGCGACGAACTGGTACTCGATCTGATAGTCGGCCAGTTGGTGCCCTGGCTGCTGGTGCTGCCGCTGCTGCTGCTGGCCCTGGCGTGGGCGGTGCGGCGCGCGCTGAGGCCGATTCGCATGCTGACCGCGGAGTTGCAGGAGCGCCGGGCCGACGATCTGCGACCCGTGCCCGTGAACCATGCGCCGCAGGAACTGCAGCCGATGCTGGCGGCCATGAACGGGCTGTTCGCGCGCATCGAGTCCACGCTGGAGCGCGAGCGACGCTTCACCGCCGACGCGGCGCACGAACTGCGCACGCCGCTGGCCGTGCTGCGCGCGCAGTGGGATGTGCTGCGCCGTGCCACCGGTGAAGACGATCGGCGCCGCGCCGAAACGCAGCTCAGTGCCGGCATGGACCGCATGGACCGGCTGGTGACGCAGATGCTGTCGTTGTCGCGCCTGGAGTCCACCGAGTGCCTGCGGCGGGCCCAAGCGCTGCAATGGCCGCAGCTGGTCGAACAGGCCGTCAACGACGTGCTGCCGCTGGCAGAGCGCCGACGCATCGAGCTCGATTGCGAATGGCCGCCGGAGGACACGCCGCCAATGCCGCTGCAGGGCGATCCGGATCTTATGACCGTGCTGCTGCGCAACCTGCTGGACAACGCGGTGCGCTATGCGCCCGAAGGCAGCACCGTGCGCATGCGTTTCGGTGCAGATCGACTGGACATCGAAAACGACGGCGAGGCGCTGCCAATCGAGGTGCTGGACCGACTGGGCCAGCGCTTCCATCGCGTCGACGGCCAGGCCGAAAGCGGCAGTGGCCTGGGCGTCTCGATCGTGCACCGCATCGCCGCATTGCATGGCCTGGATCTGCGCTACCGCGCGCGGGCGGATGGCCGTGGGGTGGTGGCCGAACTCGCCATCCGGCCCGTGGCCCCGTAGAGGACCGTACGCAGGTCGGACACACGGCCCGCGGGGCAACCCCGGAGCTTGCCTGCACGAGTCGCCGGCCCGCGGCCCGTGCCGCGCGATTGCAGTCGGATGAACTTCGGCCGCCTTGTCCGGCTGCCGCCAGTCCCTTTTCCTGCGAGCTGCTGCACTCCGCGACCAGATGCAGTCAGCGCCTGCATGACCCTGAATCAGTTCAGCAGACGATAGTCACCCAGGCGGAACCGCCTGCGGGAAAGGATGAACCCGGTCACCGGTTCCGGGGACAGGCTGGTAACCTCCTCGCGCATGTTCTTCCTGTAGAACGCGGTGCAGGTGGCGTTCTGCCAAACGGTCTTCTGCATCTTGACTTTCATGTCGGCGATGTAGGCGTCTTGAAGCATTTCCCTGACGTCGATGGCCTTGATGCGCCTGTCCCGCTTCACGGCGCATATGGCCTGAACGATGTAGTCCGTTGCCGCCTCCATGTAGGAGATCTGCGAGCTGTGTCCGGAGCCGGTGTTCGGACCGTTCACCTTGAAGTAATTGGGGTAGCCGCAGACGGTAATGCCTTTGTAGGAAACCGCCTCCTTCTCCCATTCGCTGTTGAGGTTTCGCCCCCCAAGGCCACGGACCTCGAAGGTCAGCGCCCTCTTCATGTCCGAATACGCGTAGTACCCCGTGGCATAGACGATGACGTCCAGGGGGATGTCCTTGCCATCCTTTGTCCGAATACCCTCCGCAGTGATGCATTCGATCCCGCTGATGTCCACATCGACATTGGCCTTGGACAGCGCAGGGAGATAGGCACGGGTGGGAATGACCCGCCGGCACCCCAGCTCGTAGTCGGGCAGCATGTGCTGGCGCAGCTTGTCGTCCTTGATGTATCTGTCCAGTTGCTTCTTCAGGCTTCTCCGGTAATGGGCCTTGATGAGCCGACTGATTCCCGACGTCCCCGGGTAGCGGCGGAAACCGATGAACCGGATGTCATACGCGGCAAAGACCAGCCAACGGATGATGTGCCGAATGCCCGGCAAGGTTCGAACGAAACGCTCGACGGCACCGTACTGCCGGTCCGAGCGCGGCAGGATCCACTGTGCCTTGCCCATGAACAGTGTCAACCGCGACACCTTGCCGGCAATGGCCGGAACGATCTGGGCCGCCGAACATCCGGAACCGACCACCGCGACACGCTTGCCTTCATAGGCGACCGAATGGTCCCAATGCCCGGAATGGAATAGCGGCCCCTTGAAGGTGTCGGCGCCTTTGATCCTGGGAACGTGCGGATTCGCCAGCACCCCGCTGGCATCGATCACGAAGCGGGCGCTGTAGCGCTCGCCCGAATGGGTGTGCACGTGCCACAGGAACTCCTGCTCGTCGAAGACGAGGCGGGTCACCGCCTGCCGGGTGCGTGCGTGCGGACGCAGGCCGAACTTGTCGATGATGTGGTTGGTGTAGGCGAGCAGCTCGCTCTGCGGGGCGAAGGATTTCCTGAACGTGTAGGGGATGAACGAGATGCTGTACAGACTGGTGGGAATGTCCACCTCTGCGCCGGGATAGGAGTTGGTTTGCCACGTGCCGCCCAATTCGGCGCTTCGCTCCAGGAGGACGAACTCGCCGCAGCCCTTCTTCTGCAATCCGATCGCCGCCAACAGGCCCGAGAAGCCCGTCCCGATGATCACCGTCTCCACATGTCGCGGCGGCTCCGGGCCCCCGGCGCAAGCAGAGATCCCTTCGATCGCGAATCGCTCCGACGCGCCCATCTTCAGCCTTTTTCCGACCGTCGGTGGCCCATGGCCCGGTCCAGGCTGGTATCGGTATCGCGCGACAGCGCCGATCCCGCTTGCGAGCTGCGAAGCAGCATCACCAGCGTCGCGGTGCTCAGTGCGGCGATGCCCATGCCGTTCTGCGCTAGCTGCTCGATGAGCGGTTGCAGGGCCTCCGGATTGACCTCGTGAGCGAACAACGCCAACTCGAGAACCTGCTCGCCCGAATAGCGCACGATGTCCTCGGCCGAGATCGTGTCCGGCAGGAGACCGTCGCGTCGCACCAGCCGCGCGAAGGCACCCGATGCCACCGACACCAGGCCCAGGAGTCCCAGCGGACGCAACAGGTGCGCCAGCATGTCGGCGCGTACAGTGCCATCGGCGGCGCGATAGACGCGAGACACCAGCCTTGCAATCCGGAAGCGCATTCTCGAGCTCTTGTCCGCATCGGAGTGGGCGGTCATCGGCATCTGTGCTGCACCGGCGTCGTCCTCGAATTCATCCATTGAGCGCTTCTCCCGCGTCGATATCGACTTCCTATGGTCGGACAGGTCTGGGGCCGGACGCACTGCAGCCAGCGGGGCCTTCAGGTCACTGTGCGGAATGGCCGGCGCTGCGGCAGGGCGCCGCCAGATCCAGTGCCGCCTTCGACATCGCGCTGCTCACGTCGCGCAGCCCCGTCGCTGCATCGAACAAGCTGCAGCGACTGGACGGCCCCTGCACCACGTACCAGCCGGCTGCATGCGCACGGCGACCGTCGCTGCCGCTCAGTTCGACTTGATCTTCGCCAGCAGCGCGCGCGCTTCCTCGCGCCGGCCGGCATCGGCGATTTGCCGTCCCGGCCGCGGCGGCGCGTTCAAGGCCTTCTCCAGGTAAGGCACGGCCTCGTCGGCCTTCTTGGTCTCGACCAGGTATTCGGCGTAGAAGAAGTTCGGATCGATGCCGTGGGGATTGAGCGCCAGCGCCTTCTGCAGCAGTTCCCTGGCCTTGGCCTTGTCGCCGAAGCCCAGCGGCCAGCCCGGCACCTTGTAGTACAGCACGCCAAGGCTGTTGTAGGCCGAGCCTTCGAGCGCCTTGGCGTCGATCTGGATGGCCTGCTCGTAGTCGGCCTTGGCCTGCTTGACTAGGCTGAGCGCGCCTACGCCGCCCTTCTCTCCGGCCCAGGAGCTGACGATGATGCCTTCCCAGATCAGCGGCTCGCTGCGCCCGGGGTAGGTCTCGGTCACCTTGTGCGCCTTGGCGCTGAGCGACTCGAAACGCTTCTCGCGCTCGGCCGCCGGGGTCTGGTAGCGGACCACCTCCCAGTCGCGCTGCAGTTCGGCCACGGCGTCGTCCACGGGCGCAGCCCAGAGGGCCAGCGGCCACAGCACCAGGGTAAGCAGGATCTTCCTCATGTGTTCGCTCCAGGGGTCGTGGGTTGGATCTTCGGGGTGCCCAGGCTGCGACGGTGCTTGGCGAAGCTGCCGTCCATGCGCGCGCCGAGCAGGCCGTTGAGGCGCACGCCGAGGCGCTCTGGAAAACCGACGAAGGTCTCGGCGGCCTCGCTCTCGATCAGAGCCAGCAGCGCGGCGGCCACCGTCTCGGGTGAATCCATTGCGGTGCCCGTGGCCAGGTTGTAGGCCTCGACCGCGGCGCCGTTGAAGCCGGTGCGCGTGCTTCGCGGTCCGAGGATCTGCACGCGCAGCCGGGTGTCTGCCAGTTCGCGGCGCAGCGCCTCGGCAAAGCCATGCAGGCCGGCCTTGCTGGCGCCGTAGACGCTGAAGCCGGGCAGGCCGATGCGGCCCAGCGCGGAGCCGACGAACACCAGCTGCGCGCGCGGCAGGCTCAGCAATTGCGGCAGCAGCGCCTGCGTCAGACGCATCGGCGCCAGCAGGTTGGCCTGCAGCACCTGCTCCATCTGCAGCGGCGCGATCGAGGCCAGCGGCCCGAAGCCGGGCACGCCGGCGGCATGCACCACCACGTTGGCGCGCCAGTCGGCCGCGGCCCGGGCCACATGGAATGCACCGTCGGGCTCGTTCAGGTCGGCGCGATGCCAGTCCATGCCGGCCGGACCGTTTTCCCCGCGACCGACGCCCATAACCTGCGCGCCGGCGTTGCGCAGCGTGCGCGCCATGGCCCGGCCGATGCCGCCGCTGGCGCCGGTGAGCAGCACGCGTGCGTCGGCGGCCTTCATGCCGGCACCGCCTCGGCCTGCGGTAACGGCAGGCTGCGGAAGACGTCGCCATAGAGGCGGAAGAAGGCCCGTGCCGCGTGCACGATGTCGGCCTGATCCTGCGGGTCGTCGACGCGGTCCATCAGCTGCGCGAAGTGGGCGGTGTGCTCCACATCGAGCGTCCCGTGCGAGCGCAGGTAGCTGAAGGCCGAGTCGGGCAGGCGCAGCGGCAACTGGATCGCGTCGGCCGCCATCAGCGCCAGCGACACGCTGGCGCCTTCCAGCACGTGCACCATGCCGAAGAAGCCCAGCGGATTGCGCCGCGCGATGGTGTCGTAGGCATAGGCCACCATGACCTCGGTCGCATGTCCCGGCGCGCCGTGGCGCACCGCCTCGGCGTCGGCGCCGCAGGCGGCGATGTCGTGCAGGATCCACTCGTCGTGGCCGGCTTCTTCCTCGATGTACTCGTCCAACGGTCCCCGCAGCCAGGCATGATGCGGCGGCAGCGCGGCTTGCGTGGCCTGCAGCAGCGGCACGGTATGGCGCACGTGGTGGTAGGCCTCGCGCAGGAAGGCCACGTAGCTTGGCAATGACACCTCGCCGCGCAGGCAGCCCTGGATGATCGGCGTGCTCAGCAGGCCCTGACGCGCGTCGGCGCTCTGTCGTTGCAGTTGTTCGTGAAAGCTCATGGTCGGGTTCAGGTGGCGGGCTCAGGTGGCGGGTTCGACGGCCAGGCCGAGCGCATCGGCGTGGCGTTGTCGGATGGCCTCGCGCCGCGGCCGGCCATTGGCCGTGGCCAGGCCGGAGCGCGCGTCGAAGGCCGCCCGAGCGCGCGTCCAGCGCGCGACGCGGGCGTAGTCGGGCAGCGTGGCGTTGGCGGCGTCGACGGCCGCTTGCAGCGTGGCGTCGTCGGCCTCGGTCTGCGTCGGCCACAACACTGCCGACAGCGCCGGCTCGCCGTCACCGAAGACCGCCGCCTGCAGTACGGCCGGCTGGCCGCGCAGTGCGGTCTCCACCCATTCGGGCGAGACGTTGCGGCCGAAGGTGGTGATCAGCAGGTTCTTCTTGCGGCCGGAGACATGCAGGTAGCCTTCAGCGTCGACATGGCCCAGGTCGCCGCTGGGCCACCACTCGCCCACGGACGCGGCTTCGCCGAGGTAGCCGCTGAACAGGCTGCCGGCGATCAGGATCTCGCCGTCGTCGGCAATGCGCAGCCGAGCGTGCGGCAAGGGCCGCCCGGCGCTGCCGGGACGCTCGGCGCCGGGCAGGTTGAGCGTCTGCACCGACGCCCCTTCGGACAGGCCATAGCCCTCGCAGGCCGGGATGCCCAGCGCCTGCGCGGCCCGGATCAGCGGCCCACCGACCGCCGCGCCACCCACCGCCACCAGCTTCAGCGAGGCCGATGCGCGCTGGCCGGACTGCATCAGGTGGCCGCACCAGGCACGCAGCATCTGTGGCAGCAGGATCAGGCTGTGCGGCCGATGGCGCTGCACAGCCGCCTGGAACCGCGCCGCATCGAAGCTGGACGATCCCGTCAGACCCAGTTCGCCCAAGGGCAGCGAGACGACGGTCGCGCCGTGCAGGCGCGGTGCCATCAGCCCGGCGATGTTTTCCAGCAGCACGGCAAAGGGCAGGGCATTCAGGTGGCGCTCGATGTGCAGCGGCGCCATCGCCTCGACCAGCCCGCGAGCCACGCGCTGCAGTGCGTCGGCGCTCAGGCACACGCCCTTGGGCGCGCCGGTGGTGCCGGAGGTGAAGCTGATCTTCGCGGTGCGCGGCGGCATCGCCACCTCGGCCGCCTGCAGCCGGGCATGCATCAGCGGCTCGCCGGCCACGTCGATGGGCTTCCAGCCCAGGCCCGGCCAGGCGCTGGCCAGCGGCGCGGCGACGATCAGCATGTCCACGCCGGCAGCCTGCAGCGCATGCCGCATCTGCAATGCGCTGAAGAACTGCGGCAGCGGCACATGCACGATACCGCGCTGCTGCGCCGCCTCGTCCAGCGCGACGAAGGCCGCGCCGTTGTCCAGCACCGTGCCCAGCACGCGCGTACCGGCGGCCCCCAGGGCCTGGCCGGCGTCGGCCACGGCCTGGCTCAGCTGCGCGGCATCCCAGGTGCGCCGGCCGTCGTCCAGCGCCGGCCTCATGCGAAGCTGCGCCGACGCGCCAGCATGTGCAGCGCGGCATCGAGCCGGCCGGCCAGCACCAGCGGACGGTGGTCGTAGTAGCTGCCCCATTGCGCCGCGTCGTCGCCCAGCACCTCCGCGTCGGCCACGCCCAGCGCCAGCGGCGCCACGCCCATGCGCAGGAACAGGTTGCGCAACTCCTGCGTCAAGGTGCTGACCACCCATTCGAAACCCACGTCCGCCAGGTGCGGCCCGAGCAGCAGGATCAGACGGCGGCCTTCGCCCGCACGCACCGCCGCGAGATGACCGACCTCGACGATGCGCTGGCGCAGCGGCCGGTGGCCAGCCGACGCGGGCAGCAGCGCTTCCACCGCATCCGACAGGTAGCGCTCCAGGAACAGCGGCCCGGTGTCGGCGGCGCGGTAGCCGGCCGCCGCCACGCACTCGCCCTGGTCGTCGTGCAGGCTGACCAGCACCGGCGCGAAGTACCGCAATTCGGCGCCGTAGCGCTCGCGATACACCGCGGCGATGAAGGCCTCGACCTCGGCGCGGCGTGCCGAGCCGACAGGGTGCAGACGCAGGCGTGACCCGGCAGTACCCCGCCCGACCATGACCTCGGGCCGCACGGCGACCGGTAGGGATTGAGAAAACACAGACGCTCCTTGTTCGGTCGCCGACGGCGACCCCATGACGAGCGTGATGCTCCGCGCTTTGCCTTAAGGCCAGATTAGCGGCCTGCCGTTGGGGCTCGTGCGGCAGTTCCGCTCAGGTTGACGCCCGCCGACTGGTTCAGGCGCGGGCGGGCAGGAGCACCCCAAGTCCGGGCCACACGGGAAGCCTGAACACAGCGGTTTGCGAGCTGGCGTCCCACGGCTGCCGGGCGCCGGCAACGGGCCCGCGCCTGCGTCGTCGATCACTAAATCGTGTCAGTTCAGCACCAAGCGCCGCGGCCCGCCGCCGCCGTCCCACTGCCACAGTCCACCGTCGGCCGTCAGCGCCAGCGTCACCGTGTCGCCGGCGGCCACGGCGTGCACCTGATCGTGCACTCGCCGCGGTGCGATGCCGAAGCCCTCGCCCCAAGCCCACAGGCTGCCGTCGGCACGGATCGCCGCCGAATGCCGCGAGCCGGTGGCGATGGCCACCGCGCCGTCGAAGATCGGGCCCCAGCGATCGGCCTTGTCGCCCAGGCCATGGCTGGACAGCGGGCCGTAGCGGTTGCCGCCGGTGCCCAGCACCGCGCCGTCCTTGCGCAGGAAGATCGCGTGTCCGGTGTGCGCCCTCACGGCCAGCGCATCGGTGGCGGTGGACACGAAGCCCGGCGTGGCCTGCAGCTTGCCGTCACCGTACTGCCCGCGGTGCGCCAGCCCCTGCACCCAGAGCCGGCCGTCACGGGTGATGTAGTAGTCGGCGCTGTCGCCGATGCAGCCCGCCAGCACTTCCTCGGCCACGCGCCGCGGCGTGGCAGCGTCGGCACCGCCATGCCACAGCACCTGCGCCGCATCGGCGGCCAACCAGCCCGACGCCCCGGACGCGAACCAGGCCACGCCCCGCATCAGCAGCACGGCGCGCAGCGGGTCGTCCTGCCAGCGCAGCAGTCGGCCGTCTTCGAGCAGCGCGAAATACGTGTCCTGCCCGACGCCCACCTGGCGCACACCGTCCATCAGCCGCTTCGGCACGCCGCGGCCCTGCCAGCCCCAGGCCACCCCGTCGCGCAGCACCATGTGGCGCTCGTAGTAGGCCGCCAGCGCAGCGCCGCTGGCGTCGGCGGCGGCAGGCGGTGTCGTCAGTGCGCTCATGCCGCAGGCACCCAGGGATGCGAGGAACCGGCGGCGCTGCATGCCATTGCACGCGGGTTCAAGACCGGCCGCCGGCGCGACGCAGGATGTCGGCCACCGCCGCCTGGCCGCGCTGTTCGGCGTGGCGCAGCGCCGTCGCGCCCTGCGCATCGGGCAGGTTGACCGACGCGCCGTGGGCCACGAGCAGGCGCACGATCTCGGTATGCGCCGGCCCGCCGTCGCCCAGGATCACGGCCTCGAGCAGCGCCGTCCAGCCCAGCCGGTTGACGTGGTCGACGTCGATGCGCGTCTTCAGCAGTTCGCGCACCGTGTCCACGTGACCGTAGTGAGCGGCCGGAATCAGCGCAGTGCCGCCGTAGCGGTTGGTGCTCTTCAGGTCGGCGCCGGCGGCCAGCGTCAGGCGCAGGATCTGCAAGCGCCCGCGCGCGCCGGCATAGAGAAAGGGCGAGTCCTGGATGTCGTCCTTGGCGTTGACATCGGCGCCGCGCGCGATCAGCAGCCGCGCGGCTTCGACCTGGTCGGCATGCGTGGCGGCCAGCAGTGCGGTGCGCCGCCGCGCGTCGCGGGCGTCGACCGGGGTACCGGCATCGAGCAGCCGGCGCAGCGCAGCCAAATCGCCGGCCTCGGCCGCGGCCACCAAAGCCGGGCCGGCCTGCGTACCGCCAGCCCGGGCCGCCAGCGCCAGCAGGGCCAGCGACAGCACCAGCGCGCGCCGCTTCATCGTGGCGGCCCCGCGTCGGTGAGCGCTGCGCCGTAGACCATGCGCGAGATGCCGGCCCAGCCGGCCGCGGCCTCGCACATGCGACAGGGCCGCGACGTGGAGACCAGCACGCAGTCCGACAGGTCGCGCGTGCGCAAGCGGCGCGCCGCGTCGCGGATGGCTTCCATCTCGGCATGGGCGGTGGGGTCGCCGGCGGTGACGACGCGGCTGGGCGCCGCACCGACGATGAGCTCGCCCCGCAGCACCACGGCGCCGAAGGCCTGGTCGCCGGAGCGCAGCGCTTCATCGCGCAATGCCTCGGCGCGGCGCATCGCAGACTGCAGCGCATCGCCAGCCGCCGCGGCGGGCAGCGCCGGCAGCACGGCGACAAGACAATGGCGACGGCGGATACCGGCCGGTGGCGGGGTGGACATCGTGCCGTGCATTGTGCCGATGCGGCCGCGCGCTGCACAGTCTGGCAACATCGCGCCCGCGCCACATCGGCGCAGGCCCGGACGCCGTCGTCCGCGACCCCTTTGCCCAGACCGAGACACCATGAAATTGAAGGACAGAGTCGCCATCGTCACCGGCGCCGCCAGCGGCATCGGCAAGGCCATTGCCACCACCTACGCCCGCGAAGGCGCGCGCGTGGCCATCGCCGACCTGAATGCGCAGGCCGCAGAGGCCGCGGCCGCCGAGCTGCGCGCCGCCGGCGGCCAGGCCATGGGCCTGGCGATGGACGTGACCAGCGAGGACGCCGTCAACACGGGTGTGGCCGCTGTGGTGAAGGCCTGGGGCGGCGTGGACGTGCTGGTCAGCAACGCCGGCATCCAGATCGTGCACCCGATCCACGAGTTTCCCTTTGCCGAGTGGAAGAAGATGCTCGCCATCCACCTCGACGGCGCCTTCCTGACCACCAAGGCCTGCCTGCCGCACATGTATGCGTCGGGCAAGGGCGGCAGCGTCATCTACATGGGCTCGGTGCACTCCAAGCTGGCCTCGCCGCTGAAGGCCCCCTACGTCACCGCCAAGCACGGCCTGCTCGGGCTGTGCCGCACGCTGGCCAAGGAGGGCGCGCCGCACGGCGTGCGCGCCAACGTCATCTGCCCGGGCTTCGTGCGCACGCCGCTTGTGGACAAGCAGATTCCCGAGCAGTCGCAGCTGCTGGGCATCAGCGAGGAGGACGTGGTGAAGAAGGTGATGCTGAAGGACACGGTGGACGGGGAGTTCACCACCGTGCAGGACGTGGCCGACGTAGCCTTGATGTTCGCCGCCTTTCCGGACAACGCGCTCACCGGCCAGTCGGTCGTGGTCAGCCACGGCTGGTACATGGAGTGATGGCGATGAGCGAGAGGCCTGCCACCGCCCGGCTGCGCGCGCTGGGCCAGAGCCTGTGGCTGGATAACATCACCCGCGCGCTGCTCGACGACGGCACGTTGCAGCGCTACATCGACCAGTGGAGCGTCACCGGGCTGACCAGCAACCCGACCATCTTCGACCAGGCGCTGAAAGGCAGCGCCGACTACGACGCCGAGATCCGCGAGCGGCTGCGGCAGGGCCAGTCGGGCGAGGCACTGTTCTTCGAGCTGGCGCTGGTCGACCTGACGCGCGCGGCCGACCTGTTCGCACCGGTGCACCGGCGCACGCGCGGTGTCGACGGCTGGGTGTCGCTGGAAGTCTCGCCGCTGCTCGCCTACGACGCGCGCAGCACGCTGGCCGCCGCGCGCGAGCTGCATGCGCGCGCGGCGCGGCCCAACCTGTTCATCAAGATCCCGGGCACGGCCGAGGGCCTGCCGGCCATCGAGGACGCCACCTTCGCCGGCGTGCCGGTGAACGTGACGCTGCTGTTCTCCACCGCGCACTACCTGGCCGCGGCCGAGGCCTGGCTGCGCGGCATCGAGCGGCGGCTGGATGCCGGGCTGGCGCCGGACGTGGCTTCGGTGGCCTCGCTGTTCATCAGCCGCTGGGACGTGGCCGTGGCGGGCAAGGTGCCGGACGCGCTGGAGATGAAGCTGGGCATCGCCATCGGCCTGCAGGCCTACAGGGCCTATGGCGAATTCCTCGCCTCGCCGCGCGTCCGCCGGGTGATGAACGAAGGCGCCACCCCGCAACGGCTGTTGATGGCCAGCACCGGCACGAAGAATCCGCAAGCCCCGGACACGCTGTACGTCGAGGCGCTGGCCGCGCCCTTCACCGTCAACACCCTGCCCGAGGGCACGCTGAAGGCCTTCGCCGACCACGGACGGGCCGACGCGCCCGCACCGGCCGACGGCGGCGACTGCGAAGCGGTGCTGGCCGGCGTGCGCGCTGCCGGCGTTGACCTGGACGCGCTGGCGGCGCGCTTGCAGAGCGACGGCGCGGCGGCCTTCGTCAAGAGCTGGCACGATCTGCTGGCCCGGATCGCGTCGAAGAGCGCCGCGCTTTCGGGCTGAGGAGCGAGGCTTGAAGATCCTGGTCGTCGATGTCGGTGGCACCAACCTGAAGGTCCTGGCCTCCGGCCAGACCGAGCCGCGTCGCACGCCCTCGGGCCCGAAGATGACTGCCGCGCAGATGGTGCGGGCTGTGCGCAAGCTGGCCGCGGACTGGGACTACGACGCGGTGTCCATCGGCTACCCGGGGCCGGTGCGCGACGGCGCGCCCTCGGGAGAGCCGCCGAACCTGGCGCCGGGCTGGATCGGCTTCGACTTCGCGAAGGCCTTCGGCAAGCCGGTGAAGCTGATCAACGACGCCGCCATGCAGGCGCTGGGCGGCTACCAGGGCGGCAAGATGCTGTTCCTGGGCCTGGGCACCGGTCTGGGCACGACGCTGATCGTCGACGGCGTGGTCGTGCCGATGGAGCTGGGCCACCTGCCGTACCGCGACGCCACGTTCGAGCAGCACGTCGGCGGCAACGCGCTGCAGCGCGACGGTCGCCGCAAGTGGCGGCGGCGCGTGGCCGACGTGGTGAAGCGGCTGCAGGCCGCGCTGCTGCCCGACGAGGTGGTGCTGGGCGGCGGCAATGCCAAGCTTTTGCTGACGTTGCCGCCGGGCTGCCGCCTGGGCAGCAACAGGAACGCGTTCGTCGGCGGCTTTCGGCTGTGGCCGGCGCCGGCGGCAAGGAAGGCCACGAAAGGACACCGCGCATGAGCACGCTCACCGCCTCCGCCGCATGGCAGGCACTGCAGTCCCACGCCGCGACATTGCGCCCGGCACACCTGCGCGAACTCTTCGCCGCCGACCCGCAGCGCGGCGAGCGCTTCGCGCTCGAGGCCGTCGGCATCTACCTGGACTACAGCAAGCATCGCATCACCGACGAGACCCTGCGCCTGTTGCAGGCCCTGGCGGTGGAAGCCGGGCTGCGCGAGCGTATCGACGCGATGTTCGCCGGCGAGCGCATCAACCTTACCGAGAACCGCGCCGTGCTGCACGTGGCGCTGCGCGCGCCGCGCGGCGCGGACATCCGCGTCGACGGCGTCAACGTGGTGCCCGGCGTGCACGAGGTGCTGGAGCGCATGTCCGCCTTCGCCTACCGGGTGCGCAGTGGCGCCTGGCTCGGCCACGGCGGCCGGCGCATCCGCAACGTGGTCAACATCGGCATCGGCGGCTCGGACCTGGGCCCGGTGATGGCCTACGAGGCCTTGCGGCATTGCAGCGCCCGCGACATGGTGTTCCGCTTCGTCTCCAACGTCGACGGCAGCGATCTTGCCGAGGCGGTGCAGGACCTGGATGCCGCCGAAACGCTGTTCATCGTGTCGTCGAAGACCTTCACCACGCAGGAGACGATGACCAATGCGCACAGCGCGCGTGACTGGTTTCTGGGGCAGCTAGGCGGCGATGCGGCCGCGGTGGCCAGGCACTTCGTCGCCGTTTCCACCAACGCCCAGGCGGTAGCGGCCTTCGGCATCCACACCGACAACATGTTCGGCTTCTGGGACTGGGTCGGTGGGCGCTACTCGATGGATTCGGCGATCGGCCTGTCGACGATGCTGGCCATCGGCCCCGAGAACTTCCACGCCATGCTCGCCGGCTTTCATGCCATGGACGAGCATTTCCGCAGTGCCCCCTTCGAGCGCAACCTGCCGGTGCTGATGGGCCTGCTGACGCTGTGGTATGCCGACTTCTTCGGCGCGCAGACCATGGCCGTGCTGCCCTACGAGCAGTACCTGAAGCGCTTTCCGGCCTACCTGCAGCAGCTGACGATGGAAAGCAACGGCAAGCACGTCAGCCTGCAGGGCACGCCGGTGGACTACGCCACCGGCCCAGTCGTCTGGGGCGAGCCGGGCACGAACGGTCAGCATTCCTTCTATCAGCTGATCCACCAGGGCACCCACCTGATCCCCTGCGACTTCATCGCCTTCGGCCGCTCGCTGAACCCGCTGGGCAGGCATCACGACCTGCTGCTGGCCAACGTGCTGGCACAGGGCCAGGCGCTGGCCTTCGGCAAGACGGCCGACGAGGTGCGCGCCGAAGGCACGCCCGAGGCCCTGGTGCCGCACCGCGTGTTCGCCGGCAACCGGCCGTCGAGCACGCTGCTGCTGGACTCGCTGACCCCCGCCGCGCTGGGCAAGCTGGTGGCGCTGTACGAGCACAGCGTGTTCACGCAGGCGGCGCTGTGGCGCATCAACGCCTTCGACCAGTGGGGAGTGGAACTGGGCAAGGCCCTGGCGCAGCGCATCGTCCCCGAGCTGGAGAGCGACGCCGAGCCGGCGCTGGCGCACGACAGTTCGACCAACGCGCTGATCCGCCGCTGCCGCCACATGCGCTACTGACAGGACGATGAACGACTGCAAGGAGACGGCGATGCAACTCGGAATGGTGGGTCTGGGCCGCATGGGCGCCAACATGGTGCGCCGGCTGATGAAGGGCGGTCACAACTGCGTGGTGTTCGACAGCACGCCAGCCGCCGTCGAAGCCTTGATGCAGGAGGGTGCGAGGGGCGCGTCCACGCTGGCCGATCTCGTCGCCCGTCTGGACAAGCCGCGCACGCTGTGGCTGATGGTGCCGGCGGCTGTGGTGGACCGCAGCATCGGCGAGCTGCTGCCGCTGCTGGATCCCGGCGACACGCTGATCGACGGCGGCAATTCCTACTACGTGGACGACATCCGGCGCGCCAAGGAGCTGACGCCGCGGGGCATCGACTATGTAGACGTGGGCACCAGTGGCGGGGTGTGGGGGCTGGAGCGTGGCTACTGCATGATGATCGGCGGTGCAGCGGCGGCGGTGCAGCGGCTCGACCCGATCTTCCGCACACTGGCACCGGGGCCGGGCCGCATCGATCGCACGCCGGGTCGGCCGGCGGACCAGGGCACGGCCGAGCTCGGCTACCTGCACTGCGGCGCGAGCGGCGCCGGCCATTTCGTGAAGATGGTGCACAACGGCATCGAGTACGGCCTGATGGCGGCCTATGCGGAGGGCATGGGCATTCTGAAGGGCGCCAACATCGGCAACCGTGAGCGCGCCGCCGACGCGGAAACCACGCCACTGCACGACCCCGATCACTACCGCTACGACCTGAACCTGCCCGACATTGCCGAGCTCTGGCGACGCGGCAGCGTGGTCTCATCCTGGTTGCTGGATCTGACAGCGGCGGCGCTGATCGACGACCCGGCACTGGCACGCTTTGCCGGCCGCGTCTCGGACTCCGGCGAGGGCCGCTGGACGATCAAGGCCGCCATCGACGAGGCCGTGCCGGCACCGGTGCTGAGCAGCGCGCTGAACGCCCGATTCAGCTCGCGCGGCGAGGCCGACTTCCAGAACAAGCTGTTGTCGGCGATGCGCTTCCAGTTCGGTGGCCACCACGAGAAGCCGCCGGAGAAGTAGCCGCTAAAGCTCCGTCCTTCAACCCTGAGGCAGGTCGAGCGGCGAGGACCTTGCGCTCAAGGGGTCCAAGTTAGTGAATGCGCGACGGACGCGCGGGCTCGTGTGTCGGTTGGCGGCGCGAAGCTACCCTTTATTTGGGGCATGCTGTTCTTGTCGCGTTCTTAGGCTGCTGAGGCAAAGCCGGCGAGGGGGTAACCGGCTGCGTTCAGCCAATGCCTATTCACTCCGCCGGTAACACCCTCACCGGCTTTGCCGACACCCACATCGCCCTTCGGCAGCAGGAAGACAACATGCGCAGGACTCCGCGCTCAGCGGCGTTGGCAGTCTGCGAACTCTGGCCGACAGTGGGGTGGCCAACGCAGTGAATAGGAATTGGCTGAACGGAGTTGGCCACCCCGCTGGCGGCCAGCGTGCGCCTGAACAGCAACTCTTATAGGACAGCGAAGCGCCGGTTCGCTCCGCGGGAATTCGACGCAAGGATTGGCGAGTGGCGGCGGTCGCAAACGCCAATCAATGTCCGAGGCCGAAGGATGCAAGTGGCTCGAACTGCTGCGCGCGCAGCGCACCGACCGTCAATGCGGCGATGCGCCCGCGTATCTCGCGAAGCCCGCCGTTCAGTCCGGCGCAGAGCGCATGTGCCTGCTCTTCGTCAGGCGCCATGCCCATCGTAATGTGCGGCAGGTAAGGCAGGTCCGCGCGCAGGTACGGCGCGAGTGGCCCCTGGTACAGGCGATCGTGCAATTGCACGATGACCGCGCGGCCCTGGTCGGGCAACAGGTACAGATGCACGCCGACCCCGCCGGGTTAGGCCCGGGGACAAACCCGGCCACAGCTGAAATCGATGCTCGCAGACTGGCCGGCCACCGACCTGACATGCGCCAGATACACCGCGAGCGGCAGGTCGCGCACGCCATAAAGCAGCGTGAAGTGCGCCTCGATCAGTGAGGCTTGCGGATCGTGCCGTGCACGCACCGCCTGCAGCCAGGCGCGAGACTCGGACTCGGCATCGAGTTCGAGGAAGCCGACGGTGTACAGCGGGTCCACGCCCGTTGCAGACATTGCTGCACGTGCAGGCTTCAGTGCCGCGCCGGAATGCGCACCGGCAGCGAGGTGAAGCCGTGCACGAAGTTGGACCGGGTTCGCTTCGGCTCACCGACCACTTCGATGTGTGGGAAGCGCCCGAGGATCTCTTCCCACAGGATCTTCAGCTGCAGCTCGGCCAGTCGGTTGCCGACGCAGCGGTGAATGCCGAAGCCGAAGGCCATGTGCTGACGCGGGCGCGCCCGGTCGATGATAAAACGGTCGGCCTCGTCGATCGCTTCGGCGTCGCGGTTGCCGGACAGGTACCACATCACCACCTTGTCGCCTTTGCGAATGTGCTTGCCGCCAAGTGTCGCGTCGTGCAGCGCGGTGCGGCGCATGTGCGCCAACGGCGTCTGCCAGCGGATGATCTCCGGCACCATCGTTTCGACCAGCGAGGGCTTGGCGCGCAGCTTGTCGTACTCGTCCGGGAACTGGTTCAGCGCCAGCAGCCCGCCACTGATCGAATTGCGCGTCGTGTCGTTGCCGCCGACGATCAGCAGGATGATGTTGCCCAGGTATTCCTCGGGGCCCATGTGGCGCGTGGCCGGCGCGTGCGCCAGCATCGAGATCAGGTCGTTGCGCGGCGGCGCGTTGACGCGTTCGTTCCACAGCCGCGTGAAGAAGTCCTGGCACTTGCCCAGTTCGGCCAGGCGTTGCTCCCACGACGTGACCGGGCCGTTGCCGTCCGGGTCGCCAGTGGCCATGTCGGACCACCAGGTCAGCAGCCGCCGCTGCTCGAACGGGAAATCGAACAGCGTGGCCAGCATCTGCGTCGTCAGTTCGATGGACACGCGCGGCACCCAGTCGAAGGTCTCGCCCACCGGCAGCCCGTCGAGGATGCGCGCCGCGCGCTCGCGGATCGTGCCTTCCAGCAGCGCCAGGTTGGCCGGCGCGACGATCGGGCTCACGGTCTTGCGCTGCTCGTCATGGCGCGGCGGGTCCATGGTGATGAAGCTCGGGAAGACCTCTGGCGCCGGCCGTTCGGCCAACGAAATGCCCCCCAGATGCGCGTCCGACGAGTAGGTCGCGTGGTCGGTGTCCACGGCCAGGATGTCCTTGTACTTCGTCACCGACCAGTAGGCCCCGTAGCGTTTGCTGTGCGCCAGGTGCACCGGGTCGTCGCGCCGCAGCCGCTCGAAGTACCAGCCGACATAGTCATGCTCGAACAGGTAGCCCTTGCTCGGGTCGATCTGCTCGAGCGGCAGGCTCATGGCCTTGTCGCGCTCGGGGTGGCTGGGCGTGTGCATCTTGACGCTTTCGGGGCGGGCGGCGTGCCTGCAAGCGTACCCGAGGGCGAGGGGCGCGGCTACACTTCCCGCTCCGTTTTCCACAGCCCCTGGATCCACACCATGCTCCGCTGTGCCTCCTTCCTCGTGCTGGCCCTGTCCCTGGCCATGCCCGTGGCCGCGCAATTGCAGCGCCCCTTCGACCAGAAGGCGCTGCGCGGCACCATCGTCTTCGGCACGCCGCCGCAGGCCACGCTCAACGGTCAGCCCGCACGCCTCGCGCCGGGAGCGCGCGTGCGCGACGAAAGCAACCTGGTGCAGCTTCCCGCCACCCTCGCCGGCCGCAAGGCGGTGGTGAACTACACCACCGATCTGGAGGGTCTGCTGCTGGATGTTTGGATCCTGACGCCGCAGGAGCAGGCCAAGAAGCCCTGGCCCACCACCTTGCAGGAAGCGCAGCGCTGGGTCTTCGACGCCAACGCGCAGGCCTGGGTCAAGCGCTGAAGGTCGGGCGAGCGATGGGCGACACCACGAAGAAGGTGTTCATCCGCAGCTTCGGCTGCCAGATGAACGATTACGACACAGCCAAGATGGCCGACCTGTTGCATGCGGCCGAGGGCTACGAGCCCACCGATGACGTCGAGCAGGCCGACCTGGTGCTGTTCAACACCTGCTCGATCCGCGAGAAGGCGCAGGAGAAGGTGTTCAGCGACCTGGGCCGCGTCAAGCACCTGAAGAGCAAGGGCGTGCTGATCGGCGTGGGCGGCTGCGTGGCCAGCCAGGAAGGCGCGGCGCTGCTGGAGCGCGCGCCCTATGTCGACCTGGTGTTCGGGCCGCAGACGCTGCACAGGCTGCCGCAGATGATCAACGCCCGGCGCGACACCCGTCGGCCGCAGGTGGACATCAGCTTCCCCGAGATCGAGAAGTTCGATCACCTTCCGCCCGCACGCGTGGACGGACCCACGGCCTTCGTCTCGATCATGGAAGGCTGCTCAAAGTACTGCTCGTACTGCGTGGTGCCGTACACCCGCGGCGAGGAGGTCAGCCGCCCCTTCGACGACGTGCTCGCCGAGGTGGCGCAGCTGGCCGGACAGGGCGTGCGCGAGGTCACGCTGCTGGGACAGAACGTCAACGCCTACCGCGGCGCGATGGGCGGAACGGCGGAGATCGCCGATTTCGCGCTGCTGATCGAATACGTGGCCGCCGTGCCCGGCATCGAGCGCATCCGCTACACCACCAGCCACCCCAACGAGTTCAGCCCGCGGCTGATCGAGGTCTACGGCCGCGTGCCGCAGCTGGTGAACCACTTGCACCTGCCGGTGCAGCACGGCAGCGACCGCATTCTCAGCGCGATGAAGCGCGGCTACACCGCGCTGCAGTACAAGAGCATCGTGCGCCGGCTGCGCGCGCTGCGGCCCACGATCTCGCTGTCCACCGATTTCATCGTCGGCTTCCCCGGGGAGACCGACGCCGATCATGCACTGACGATGAAGCTGATCGAGGACGTCGGCTTCGATTCGAGTTTCAGCTTCGTCTTCAGCGCCCGCCCCGGCACACCGGCCGCGAACCTGCCGGACGACACGCCGCAGGCCGCCAAGCTGCAGCGCCTGCAGCAGTTGCAGGCGCGCATCGAGGACCACGCGCGGCGCATCTCCGCCTCGCGCGTGGGCACGCTGCAGCGCATCCTGGTGGAAGGCCCGTCGCGCAAGTCCAGCCCCGCGGCGCCGGAGCTGATGGGTCGCACCGAGTGCAACCGCATCGTCAACTTCGCCGGCCCGGCATCGCTGACCGGCCAGCTGGTCGAGGTACGCATCACCCAGGCCTACCCGCACTCGCTGCGCGGCGAATGGCCCGCGCCCGGCCAGGCCGATCAAGGCCTGCCGCGCACGAACCCGGCCCACCACAACGTCAGCGCGCAGGCCAGCAGCATCAACCCGTAAGTGACCATTCGGCCGTCCCGCCCGAAGACCACCAGACCGCCCAGCAGCGTGGCGGCGCCCGCCACGGCGGGCCAGCATGCCAGGCGCAGCCAGCCGATGCGGCGCAACTCGGCACGCCACAGCAGCTTGGCGCCGCCCGCGGCCAGCAATGCGGTGCCGAGTGCGGGCAGGAACAGGCCGATCAGGTGCCAGAGGGCGTCCAGCGGGCTCATCGTTGGTGGCGCAGCGGCCGGCCGGAATTGATTCAGATCAAGCGGCCCCAGGGCCAGCCCTAAGGTCTGCAAAGGGCCCGAATTCTATAATTCACTGATGGGAGTGATCGCGCTCGGGTTGAACCATGCCACTGCGCCGCTGGATCTGCGCGGGCGGCTGGCGTTCGCTCCGGAGCAGCTGGCCGTGGCGCTGCATTCGCTGCGCGATCGCATCCGTGCACCGCAGCGCCCCGAGACGGCCTTGCTGTCCACCTGCAACCGTACCGAGCTCTATTTCGCGGCAGACCAGGGCCGCCCCGCCGAACTGGTGCGTCCGGCCATCGAGTGGCTCGCCGCGCACGGCAACGTCAGTGGCGAACGCGTGGTCGACCACACTTACGTGCTGGAGGACCGGGCCGCGGCGCGGCACGCCTTCCGCGTCGCCGCAGGCCTGGATTCGATGGTGCTCGGCGAGCCGCAGATCCTCGGCCAGATGAAGGAAGCGGTGCGCCAGGCCGAATCGGCCGGAACCCTGGGCAGCACGCTGCATCAGCTGTTCCAGCGCTCGTTCTCGGTGGCCAAGGAGGTGCGCAGCTCCACCGAGATCGGCAGCCACTCGATCAGCATGGCCGCGGCCGCCGTGCGCCTGGCCGCGCAGTTGTTCGAGGACCTGCAGCAGACGCGCGTGCTCTTCGTCGGCGCGGGCGAGATGATCGAACTGGTGGCGACACATTTCGCGGCGCGCCAGCCGAAGGCCATGGCACTGGCCAACCGCACGCTGGAGCGTGGCGAGAAGCTGGCCAGCCGATTCGGCGCGCAGGCACTGCGGCTGGTCGACCTGCCGACGAGGCTGCACGAGTTCGACGTGGTGGTGTCGTGCACGGCAAGCAGCCTGCCCATCATCGGCCTGGGCGCGGTGGAGCGTGCGCTGAAGGCCCGGCGTCACCGGCCGATGTTCATGGTCGACCTGGCCGTACCGCGCGACATCGAGCCCGAGGTGGCCGAGCTCTCCGACATCTATCTGTACACCGTGGACGACCTGGCCGCGGTGGTGCAGACCGCGGGCGAGAAGCGCCAGGCCGCGGTCGAGCAGGCCGAAGCGATCGTCGATGCCGGCGTGCAGAGCTTCGCCCACTGGCTGGATCAACGCGCCGCGGTGCCGCTGATCCAGGCCCTGAACCAGCGTGCCGACGATTGGCGCAGCGCCGAACTGGCCCGTGCCCGCAAGCTGCTGGCGCGTGGCGAGGATGTCGAGCAGGTGCTCGATGCGATGGCTCGCGGCCTGACGCAGAAGCTGCTGCACGGCACGCTGGCGGAGTTGCACGCCACCGACGGCGCGCAGCGTGAGCAGTTGTCGCAGACCGTCTCGCGCCTGTTCCTGCGCCAGAGCAGCCGCTCGCCCGACGGCGAGCGCTAGCGACGCTGCCAGCGACGCCGGCGCGCGCGGCCTGCGCGCGCCCTCCCCGCCGATGCCCCTGCCTTCTCTCCGACCATGAATCCATCGTTGCGCGAGCAATTTCAGCGCCTGGGCCTGCGCCTGGCGGAACTCGACTCGAGCCTGGCCGATCCGCAGGTGCTGGGCGATATCGCCCGTTGGCGCAGCCTGTCGCGCGAACAGGCCGAGGTGGCGCAGGTGGTGCAGCAGTACCGCCGCTTCGAGCAGCGCGAGCGCGATCTGCAGGCCGGCCGCGAGATGCTCGCCGACCCGGAGATGGCCGAGATGGCCGCCGAGGAGATCCGCGCAGCGGAGGCCGACTTGCAGCAACTGCAGTCGGAGCTGCAGCTGGCGCTGCTGCCGCGCGATCCGGACGACGCGCGCAACGCCTTCCTGGAGATCCGCGCGGGGACCGGCGGCGACGAATCGGCGCTGTTCGCCGGCGATCTGGCACGCATGTACCTGCGCTACTGCGAACGGCAGGGCTGGCGCACCGAGGTCATGAGCGAGAGCGCTTCGGAGCTGGGCGGCTACAAGGAGCTGGTGCTGCGCATCAGTGGTGAGCGTGTCTATGAAGCGCTGCGCTTCGAAAGCGGTGGGCACCGGGTGCAGCGCGTGCCGGCCACCGAGAGCCAGGGCCGCATCCACACCAGCGCCTGCACGGTGGCCGTGCTGCCCGAGCCGGACGAGGCCGAGGAGGTGACGTTGAACCCGGCCGAGCTGCGCATCGACACCTTTCGTGCCAGCGGTGCCGGCGGCCAGCACGTCAACAAGACCGACAGCGCCATCCGCATCACCCACCTGCCCACGGGTCTCGTGGCCGAGTGCCAGGACGACCGCAGCCAGCATCGCAACAAGGCCAAGGCGATGGCCGTGCTGCAGGCGCGGCTGCGCGACAAGGAGC
>ERZ1645186.9-NODE-9-length-37956-cov-9.242368_pt1 | contig 37956 bp, 30 predicted proteins | sample MGYA00575349_ERZ1645186 | MGnify/ENA primary metagenome ERZ1645186 (study PRJEB40839, sample SAMN11282943) | freshwater sediment metagenome | isolation source: river sediment | host: Sediment | place: India: Nawabganj, Kanpur | collected 2015-12-17 ...
TGCGCTTGGCGGTCGTTGTTCGTGAGTTCGGGCGGCGTGCCGAGTCGGCTGCGGTGGCGCGCTGGCGTCACCCGCGTTCTCCGGCCCACGCTCGCGGGCGACCGGCTTCCTTGCTTGACCGTTGCCTCATCAACACCGACCAGGCGGGTCACCAGTCAGCGTATCTCGAATGGGGCCTGCGCCCGCGGATGGCCACCACCGCACTCCAACGAGCGCTCGTTTTGTTCGGCAACGAACGCCACCGCGGTGCCCGGCCGAGGTTGGCGGGGAAGCTGATCCTGGAAGTACAGCAGGAGCACGGTCGAAGACCGGGCGGGGGACATGGAAGGATTCGCTTCCCTGTCGTCCTCGGCTCGCGCCGACACAGCAAGAAACGGGCGGCAGCTTCGCGCCGATAACGGCGAAAGGCCTCTTGCCGTCTGAACGCGCGTCCGCCTCAGGCGCGCGCCGCGCGGAGTTTCAACGAGAAGTCCTGCAACGCGGCGATGCCGCTGTCCTCGGCCTTCTTGCACCAGGCCTGCAGGTCGATCACCAGCTGGTCGGCCGAGACGTTGGTCCGCGTCCACAGCGAGCGCAATTCCTCGCGCATGGCCACCAGCTTGCCGAGCGCCGGGCTGTCGCCCACGGCCTTGGCCAGAAGCGGCTTCTGGCCCTGCGGGATCTTGTCCGCGTCACGGTGAAGCCAACGCTTGGCAGCGATCATGCTCTTCCAGCTGGCGCTGCTCTGCGCACCCTGCGCCTTCATGCGCTCCAGCTCCGCAGCGCAGGCGCGCTTCAGCTCGGCGGCGTAGTTGGCCATCACCTCGTAGCGGTTGGCGATGATCGCCTCCAGCGTCTTGCCGTCGGCCACCGCGCGCACCTCGCCCAGCTTCAGCTGCGGAGGCGTCTTGCGCACCTTGGCCAGACCGGCCATTTCCATCAGGCGGATGTAGACCCAGCCGATGTCGAACTCGTAGGGCTTGACCGACAGCTTGGCCGAGGTCGGGTAGGTGTGGTGGTTGTTGTGCAGTTCCTCGCCGCCGATGATGATGCCCCAGGGCGAGATGTTGGTCGACGCGTCGGGCGCCTCGAAATTGCGGTAGCCCCACCAGTGGCCCAGGCCGTTGATGATGCCGGCGGCAGTGATCGGGATCCACAGCATCTGCACCGCCCACACCGCAGCGCCCAGCGCGCCGAACAGCAGCAGGTCGATGACCAGCATGATGCCCACACCTTGCCAGCTGTAGCGCGCGTAGACGTTGCGCTCGAGCCAGTCGTCGGGCGTGTTGTGGCCGTACTTGTCCAGCGTCTCCTGCACCTTGGCCTCGGCGCGGTAGAGCTCGCTGCCTGTCAACAGCACCGTCTTGATGCCCTTGGTGACCGGGCTGTGCGGGTCGTCGACCGTTTCGCACTTGGCGTGGTGCTTGCGATGGATGGCGACCCATTCCTTGGTCACCATGCCGGTGGTCAGCCACAGCCAGAGGCGGAAGAAATGCGACGGAATGGCATGCAGCTCCAGCGCCCGATGTGCCTGCGAGCGGTGCAGGAAGATGGTGACCGCGGCGATCGTGATGTGCGTCGTCACCAGAGTGAACAGCACCACCTGCCATAGCGATGCGCCGAGCAGGCCGTGCGCCAGCAGATCGACCACGGCATCGTGCACCGTCATGATGAATTCCATGGGGTTCTCAGCTTTCAGGACACTCCGGACTTCCGGAGCATTTCACATTGTAGACGGCCGTTTCCTCAGAAATCGGCGGGAAACACTTAGGGTGGCGCCGCATTTCGAGGTTCCGCGCGCACGCTTGCGGCAGATCAAATGGGCACGGATACCGGTCAGCGGCGTTGCCACGCGGCCGCAAAAAAGCCATCGGTACCGTGGCGTTGCGGCCACAGCCGAAGGCACCCCTGTTCGACCAGTCCTTCGGCGCGGTCCACACGTGCGTCGGCCAGCAGCTGCGCCACGTCCAGGCGTTCGAAATGCGCCGAATGCTGCGTCTCGAACGCCTCGGCGATGTCCTCGTTCTCGGCGCGCAGCAGGCTGCAGGTGGCGTAGACCAGCCGGCCACCGGGCTTGAGCAGCCGGGCCGCACTGTCCAGGATGGCCGCCTGCTTTGCCTGCAATTCCTCGACGGCCTTCGGCGACTGGCGCCACTTCAGATCGGGGTTGCGGCGCAGCGTGCCCAGTCCCGAGCAGGGCGCGTCGATCAGCACCCGGTCGATCTTGCCGGCCATGCGCTTGATGCGCTCGTCGCGCTCGTGCGCGAGTTGCACCGGGTGCACGTTGCTCAGGCCGCTGCGCGCCAGCCGCGGTTTCATCGCATCCAGCCGGTGGCCCGAGGTGTCGTAGGCATAGAGCCGCCCGGTGTTGCGCATCGCCGCGCCCAGCGCCAGCGTCTTGCCGCCAGCGCCAGCGCAGAAGTCCACCACCATCTCGCCGCGCTTCGGGTCGGTCAGCAGCGCCAGCAGCTGACTACCTTCGTCCTGCACCTCGACCTCGCCGCGGGTGAAGACCTCCAGCTTCTGCAGCGCCGGCTTGCCCTGCACGCGCAGGCCCCAGGGCGAGTACGGCGTCGGCACTGCCTCGATGCCGGCCTCGGCCAGCGCGCGCTGCACCGCCTCGCGCTTGGCCCTGAAGGTGTTGACGCGCAGGTCCAGCGGCGCCGGCTGCAGCAGCGCGTCGGCCAGCGGCCAGAATTCGGCCTCGACCAGTTGCTGACGCAGTGCGCCGGCCAGCCAGTCCGGCAGGTTGTGGCGCAGCTTGTCGGGCAGCGTGGCCGGGTCGACGGCGCGGCAATGCGTGAGCCAGTCGCGCTCTTGCGGCGCCAGGGCCTTGTGCAGGAAATCGTCGACGCCCTGCCAGCCCAGGATGGCCAGCCGCCGCTCCAGGCGACCGCCGCTGGCCTGCGCCTGGTGCTGGTAAAGCAAGCGGCGGCGCAGCACCGCGTAGGCGGTCTCGGCCAGCGTGTGGCGCTCGCGCGGGCCCAGGTTGCGGTGCGTGCGGAAGAAGGCCGACACCACGCCGTCGGCCGGGGCGTCGAGCTTCAGCACCTGGGTCAAGAGCCCCGTGCACAGGTCCAGCAAGGCGGCAGGATGCATGCGCGCGCCCCGTCTACAGCGCCGACAGCAGTTGCGGCTCGCCGCCCAGCTGCCGCACCACGCCGCCTTCGACCTGCAGCGCGTCTTCGACGAACCAGCGCACCGCGCGCGGGTAGATCTGGTGCTCGGTGGCCAGCACGCGCGCGGCCAAGACGTCGGCATCGTCGCCGGGGTGCACCGGCACCACCGATTGCATGACGATCGGCCCGTGGTCCAGCTCCGCGGTGACGAAGTGCACCGTGGCGCCAACCAGCTTGCAGCCGGCCTGCAGCGCGCGCTCGTGCGTGTGCAGCCCCGGGAAGGCCGGCAGCAGCGACGGGTGGATGTTGAGCATGCGGCCTTCGTAGCGGCGCACGAAGACGGGTCCCAGGATGCGCATGAAGCCGGCCAGCACCAGCAGGTCGGGCGCGTGAAGTTCGATGGCTGTGGCCAGCGCGTCGTCGAAGGCCTCGCGTGTGGCGAAGGCCTTGTGCGGCACCACCGCGGTGGCGATGCCGTGCGCGGCCGCGAATTGCAGCCCGCCGGCCTCGGCGCGGTTGCTGATCACCGCCGCCACGCGCGCCGGCCAGCCTTCAGCTGCGCAGCGTTGCACGATGGCCTCCATGTTGGAACCGCGGCCGGAGATCAGGATGACAATGGACTTCATCGAGAGGCAGTGTAACGAGGGGCTGCTTGTCACCGATCGACCTGAAGCGCGGCCTGCGCCGTGCAGCCATCGGCCTGCTGCTGCTCTTGCTGCTGTCGCTTGGCCTGGCTTGGGTGGTCTACCCGACGGCCTACCTGTGGCGCACGCTGACCCTCGGGGACTCCGACGTCGACGACCAGTTCCGCTTCCCCAGTCGCGAGGTCCGCGCGGCACCGGGCGCGCGCGAGATGCCCGCGGCGCCGGACCCGCAGCGCGTGCGTCGCGCCTTCGCCGCGGTGATGCCGGGCCAGGAACTCGACGCCTGGCTGGCCGCGAACACCACGCAGGGCTTCGTCGTGCTGCAGCGCGGCCGGGTGATCTACGAGGCCTACTTCAACGGCCACCGTCGCGACGACAGGGCCACGTCGTTCTCCGTCGCCAAGTCGGTGCTCGGCACGCTGGTCGACCTGGCCGTCGCCGATGGGCGAATCGCCAGCCTCGACGACCCGGTCACGAAGTACCTGCCCGAGTTGAGGCAGCGCGATGCACGCTTCGAGCAGATCACCCTGCGCCACCTGCTGAACATGCACGCCGGGCTGCACTACACCGAGTATCCGTTCCCGACCAGCGACGGGTCCAAGACCTACTGCTGGCCTGACCTGCGCCAGCTGGCGCTGCAACGCACGGCGATCGGCCAGCCACCGGGCCAGGTCTGGCTGTACAACAACTACCACCCGCTGCTGATCGGCCTGGTGCTCGAACGCAGCACCGGCATGCCGGTCGCCCACTGGCTGGAACAACACCTGTGGCAGCCCGCCGGCATGGGCGCCAGCGCCAGCTGGAGCCTGGACAGCGAGCACAGCAGCTTCGAGAAGCTGGAAAGCGGCATCAACGCGCGCACGCTCGACTTCGCCCGCTTCGGCCAGCTCTTTCTCGATCAGGGCCTGGCCCTCGACGGCCGGCGCGTCCTGTCGGCCAAGGCCGTGCGCGCCGCAACGTCACCCGACGGTGCGGTGCCGCTGCCGCAATACCGGGCCGGTGCCTACTACAAGCATTTCTGGTGGGGCCAGCGACGGGAGGGGACGGACTACGACTTCAGCGCACGCGGCAACCACGGCCAGTTCGTATTCGTCTCGCCGAAGAACCAGGTGGTGATTGCCCGCAACGCCCGCGAATACGGCGTGCCGCCGCGCGTCTGGATGCCCATGTTCGAAGGCCTGGCCGACCGGCTGGGCGCGGATGCCGCCCCCTAGAATTGGCCGTCGCCGCGCGCCGCCCGGTCCCACGTCCCGCCCACACGATGCAACCCAGAGTCCTTTCCGGCATGCGCCCCACCGGCGCGATGCACCTCGGCCACTACCACGGCGCACTGAAGAACTGGGTGCGGCTGCAGCACGACTACGACTGCTTCTACTTCGTGGCGGACTGGCATGCGCTGACCACGCACTACGAAGAGCGCGAGGTGATGGGCCAGTACGTGTACGAGATGGTCACCGACTGGCTGGCTGCCGGCCTGGACCCCGAGCGCTGCACCATCTTCCTGCAAAGCCGCCTGCCCGAGCATGCCGAGCTGTTCACGCTGCTGGCCATGGGCACGCCGCTAGGTTGGCTGGAACGCGTGCCCACCTACAAGGACCAGATGGAAAAGCTGGCCGACCGCGACCTGGCCACCTACGGCTTCCTGGGCTATCCGCTGCTGCAGGCCGCCGACATCTTGATCTACAAGGCCGCCTTCGTGCCGGTGGGCGAGGACCAGGCCTCGCACGTGGAGCTGACGCGCGAGGTGGCGCGCCGCTTCAACCACCTGTACGGCCGCGCCGCCGACTTCGAGGCGCAGGTGGCGGCCACGCTGGCCAAGCTGAGCAAGGACGACCAGCGCTACTTCGCCAAGCAGAAGCGCGAGTTCGGCGAATCGGGCAAGGCCGAGCCGCTGGCCAAGGGTGAGGCGCTGGTGCAGCGCGCCGCGGCCGCCATCGAAGGCTGGAGCGCATCGGACACCGAGCTGCTGCTGGGCCACCTGCGCGGCGCCGGCAAGACCATCCTGGTCGAGCCCCAGGCGCTGCACACCGAGGTGACCAAGCTGCCCGGCCTGGACGGCGCGAAGATGAGCAAGAGCTACGGCAACTCGATCGCCATGCGCGAGGCGCCGGCCGAGGTGGAGCGCAAGGTCAAGCGCATGCCCACCGACCCGGCGCGCGTGCACCGCAGCGACCCGGGCGACCCGCAGAAGTGCCCGGTGTGGCAGTTCCACAAGGTCTACAGCGACGAGGCCACGCAACAGTGGGTGGTCAAGGGCTGCACCAGCGCCGGCATCGGCTGCCTGGAATGCAAGCAGCCGGTGATCGACGGCATCCTGAAGGAACAGCAGCCCTGGCGTGACCGTGCCGAGAAGTACCTGTCCAACCCGAAGCAGGTGCAGTGGATCGTCGAGAACGGCACCGAGCGCGCGCGCACCGTCGCCAAGCAGACGATGCGCGACGTGCGCGAGGCGATGGGATTGGCGTACTGAACTCCGCCATTGGGCTGGGCCGGGCGAGCCGCCCTCTGCACAGCTGAAGACAGAAGGCACACGCCCTGCTACCATGCGCTGGCATGAAGCCGTTCCGGTGGGCACCCGACAAGAACGCCGTCCTCAAGCAAGAGCGCGGCGTGTCCTTCGAGGAGATCACCGTCGCGGTCGAGGCGGGCCGGCTGCTGCAGATCGTGCCCCACCCTCACCCGGGCAAGTACCCGCGACAAAGCATCATGGTCGTGGAGTTCGCAGGCTATGCGTACTTGGTGCCGTTCGTCGAGGAGGCCGACCATTTCTTCCTCAAGACCATCATCCCAAGCCGCAAGGCAACGCGCGACTTCATCACCAGGGAGTCTGACGATGACCAAGCTGGACCGCTATGAACTCGATGTGCTTCAGGCCTACGAGTCCGGCAAGCTCAAGCCGACCGCCACCAAGGCCGAACTGCTGCGCATGCGCGCCGCTGCGCGAGCCACGGCAGTCAAGGACAAGCGCGTGAACATCCGGCTCTCCGCCGTGGACCTGCTGGACATCCAGGCCAAAGCGCTGGAAGAAGGCATGCCCTACCAGACGCTGATTGCCAGCGTGCTGCACAAGTACGTGACCGGCAAGCTCTCCGAAGAGAAGACCGGGCCGACCCGCCGCTGACGCGCCAGTTCCCACCGCATCCCCATGCCCGCATCATCGACATTGAAGCCCGAATCCCTGGCCGCGCAGGCGCTGGGCTGGATCGACGAGGCCACGCGCGCGATCTCGCCGCCGATCCACACCTCGTCCACCTACCTGCGCGACCCCGACAACCAGTACCGCTCGGGCCGCGTCTATGCGCGCGCCGACAACCCCGCCTTCGACCAGGCCGAGCAGCTGATCGCCCGGCTGGAGCAGGGCGCGCAGGCCGCCCTTTTTGCCAGCGGCATGGCCGCGGCCACGGCGGTGTTCCAGGCGCTGGCACCCGGCGACCATGTGCTGGCGCCGAAGGTGATGTACTGGTCGCTGCGCAACTGGCTGATGAACTTCGCCACGCACTGGGGGTTGCAGGTCGAGCTGATCGACATGACCGACCCGGCGGCGGTACAGGCCGCGGTGCGCCCGGGCAAGACCAGGCTGGTATGGGTGGAGACGCCGGCCAACCCGCTGTGGACCGTGACCGACATCGCCGCCACCGCGCAGATCGCGCATGCGGCCGGCGCATTGTTGGCGGTGGATTCCACCGTCGCCTCGCCGGTGCTGACGCGGCCCATCGAGCATGGCGCCGACCTCGTCATGCACGCTGGCACCAAGTACCTGAACGGCCACAGCGACCTGATCGCCGGCGTGCTGGTCACGGCCCGCGACGACGATTTCTGGAAGCGCGTGAAGATGGTGCGCGCGCAACTCGGCGGCACGCTGGGCAGCTTCGAGGCCTGGCTGCTGCTGCGCGGCATGCGCACGCTGTACCTGCGCGTGCGCCAGGCCTCGGCCTCGGCGCAGCGCATCGCCGAGCACTTCGCCCAGCACCCGCGTGTCGAGGCCGTGCTCTACCCCGGCCTGCCCGGCGCGCCCGGCCATGCGGTGGCGGCGCGGCAGATGACGGGCGGCTTTGGCGGCATGCTGTCGCTGCGCACAAAGGGAGGCGAGGCGGCGGCGATTGCCGTCGCGGCGCACACCAAGCTGTGGAAGCGCGCCACCTCGCTGGGCGGCACCGAAAGCCTGATCGAACACCGTGCCAGCGTCGAAGGCGCGGGCACGCCCGCGCCGCCGGACCTGCTGCGCCTGAGCGTGGGTATAGAGGATTGCCGCGACCTGATCGACGACCTGGAGCAGGCGCTGCGCGTCGCCCTGCCCTGAGCCGTGCGGCGATGCAGCTGATCGAGGACATCGCCGAACACGCCCCGGAGATCGTCGCGCTGCGGCGCGAGATCCACGCCCACCCGGAGCTGAACTACGAAGAGGTACGCACCGCCGCGCTGGTGGCCCGGCAGCTGGAACGCTGGGGCGTCGAGGTGCACCGCGGCATCGCCACCACTGGCGTGGTCGGCCTGATCCAGGGCCGCGATGGCGGCCGCAGCGGCCGCGCGGTCGGCCTGCGCGCCGACATGGACGCACTGCCGATCCAGGAGCACAACAGCTTCGCGCACGCCAGCACGCTGCCCGGCAAGATGCACGCCTGCGGTCACGACGGCCACACCGCGATGCTGCTGGCCGCGGCGCGGCACCTGGCAGCCACGCGCCGTTTCGACGGCACCGTCGTGCTGATCTTCCAGCCGGCCGAAGAAGGCGGCGGCGGTGCGCAACGCATGGTCGACGAAGGCCTGTTCCAGCGCTTCCCGGTGGAGGCCGTCTTCGGCATGCACAACTGGCCCGGCTATCCGGCCGGCTCGCTGGCGGTGAGCCCGGGGCCGGTGATGGCCTCGGCCAGCTTCTTCCGCGCAGTGGTGCACGGCGTGGGCGGCCATGCGGCCGCGCCGCACCGCGGCATCGACCCGGTGCCGGTGGCCTGCCAGCTGGTGACGGCCTGGCAGAGCATCGTCAGCCGCAATGTGCGGCCCATCGACACCGCCGTGCTGTCGGTGACCATGCTGCATGCCGGCGAGGCCACCAACGTCGTGCCCAGCCACTGCGAGATCCAGGGCACGGTGCGCACCTTCCGCGAAGACGTGCTGGACCTGATCGAACGGTGCATGGGCGAGATCGCCAGCCACACCTGCGCGGCCGCCGGCGCGCGCGCCGAGTTCGAGTTCCAGCGCCGCGCGCCGGCCGTGGTGAACCACCGCGTCGAGGCCGAATTCGCGCGCGCCGTGATGGCCGGCATCGTCGGCGAGGCGATGGCGCTGCCGCAGGAACCGGCCATGGCCTCGGAAGACTTCGCCTTCATGCTGCAGGCCAAGGCGGGGGCCTACTGCTTCATCGGCAATGGCGACGGTGACCACCGCGCGCATGGCCATGGCGAAGGCCCTTGCATGCTGCACAACTCCAGCTACGACTTCAACGACGCGCTGATCCCGTTGGGCGCCACCTACTGGGTGCGCCTGGCCGAGGCCTGGCTGGCGCCCACGCACCCATGTCCGACGACGTCCTGATCATCGGCGCTGGCATCGCCGCCGCCTCGCTGGGCTACTTCCTCGCGCCGCACGCGCGGGTGACGCTGCTGGAGCGCGAGGCTCAGCCCGGCTACCACAGCACCGGCCGCTCGGCCGCGCTGTTCCTGGCCAGCTACGGCACCGAGCAGGTGCGCGCGCTCACGCGCGCCAGCCGCGCCTTCCTGGACGCACCACCGGCCGGCTTTAGCGACGTTCCGATCCTGTCGCCGCGCGGCGCGCTGTTCGCCGCCACGCCCGAGCAGGCCGATCTGCTGGACGAACACTGCGCCTTGCTGGCCCGCCTGTCGCCGCTGTCCCGTCGCCTGAGCCGCGACGAGACGGTGGCGATGGTGCCGGTGCTGCGGCCCGAGCGCCTGCGCGGCGGCGCGCTGGAGCCCGATGCCTCCGACATCGACGTGCATGCGCTACATCAGGGCTACCTGCGCGGCCTGCGCCGCCAGGGCGGGCAGGTGGTGTGCGATGCCGAGGTGACGCACATCGAGCGCCATGGCGCCGAATGGATCGTGCAGGCCGGTGGCCGCGAGCACCGCGCTGCGCTGCTGGTCAATGCCGCCGGCGCCTGGTGCGACGAAGTGGCGCGGCTGGCCGGCGTGGCGCCCATCGGCCTTCAGCCCAAGCGCCGCTCGGCCTTCACCTTTGCGCCGCCGGCGGGGCTGGACGTGACGCGCTGGCCCAGCGTCGTCGGCGCCGACGAATCCTGGTACATCAAGCCCGATGCCGGCGTGCTGCTGGGCTCGCCGGCCAATGCCGACCCGGCGCCGCCGCACGACGTGCAGCCCGAGGAGCTGGACATCGCCATCGCCATCGACCGCATCGAGACCGCCACCACGCTGCAGATCCGCCGGCCCATCCGCACCTGGGCGGGGCTGCGCAGCTTCGTCGCCGATGGTGACCTGGTCGGCGGCTTCGATGCGCGGGTGCCGGGCTTCTTCTGGGTGGCGGCGCAGGGCGGCTACGGCATCCAGACCTCGGCCGCGATGGGCCAGGCCTGCGCCGCGCTGCTGCGCGGCATGGCGCTGCCGCCGCAGCTGGCCGACTTCGGCCTCACGCCGGCGATGCTGTCGCCGGCGCGGCTACGCCCCACCTGAGGAAAAGCATGCGCGTCTTCTCCGCCACGCTGGCCACCGAGACCAACACCTTCGCGCCGATGCCCACCGGGCTGGCCGGCTTCAAGGAGCGCGGCTACTACAAGGCGGGCCAGCACCCCGACCACATGAGCTTCTTCGCCGGCCCGCTGTGGGCGGCGCGGCTGCGCGGCAAGGCGCAAGGCTGGGAGCTTGTGGAAGGCATGGTCGCCGCGGCGCAGCCCAGCGGCACGACCACGCGCGCTGCCTACGAGGCGCTGCGCGACGAGCTGCTGGCCGACTTGCAAGCCGCGTTGCCGGTGGATATGGTGCTGCTCGGCCTGCACGGCGCGATGGTGGCCGACGGCTACGACGACTGCGAAGGCGACCTGCTGCTGCGCGTGCGCGCGATCGTTGGCCCGCAGGTGGTGGTGGGCGCCGAGCTCGATCCGCACAACCACCTGAGCGAAGCGATGGTGCAAAACGCCGACGTGTTGATCGCTTTCAAGGAATATCCGCACACCGACATCCTGGAGCGCGCACTGGAACTGGTGGACCTGTGTCAGGCCAAGGCCGAAGGCCGCGTGCAGCCGCGGGCCGCGGTGGCCGACACCGGCGGCCTGGTGGTGATACACACGAGCCGCCAGCCGGCGCGCGGCTTCGTCGACCGCATCCAGACGCTAGAAGGGAAGGACAGCATCCTGTCGATCTCCATCAGCCACGGTTTTCCCTGGGGCGACGTGCCCGACATGGGCACGAAGGTACTGGTCTACAGCGATGCCCGCGTGGACGCCGACGGTGCGCGCGGCGCCGCGCTGGCGCGCCAGCTGGCCGACGAACTGACCGCCCTGCGCCACGAACTGGAAGTACCAATGCCCGGCATCGACCAGGCGCTGGATGAGGCGCTGGCCTTCGACGGCGGCCCGGTGGTGCTGGCCGATGGCGCCGACAACCCCGGCGGCGGCGCGCCGGGCGACTCCACCTTCATCCTGCAACGGCTGCTGGAGCGCGGCATTGGCAATGCGTGCATCGGCCCGCTGTGGGACCCGGTGGCCGCGCGCATCGCCTTCGAGGCCGGTGCCGGCGCGACGCTGAACCTGCGCATCGGCGGCAAGATCGGCCCGCTGTCCGGCGCGCCGCTGGACCTGCGCGTCACCGTGCAGGCCGTGCAGCCCGAGCTGATGATGACCGGCCTGGCCGACACGCCCACCGCCATGGGCGACAGCGCCGTCGTGCGCTGCCAGGGCGTTGACATCCTGCTGTGCAGCCTGCGCAACCAGGCGATGGGCAGCGATGTCTTCACGAACATCGGCGTCGACCTGGCCGCGAAGAAGATCATCGTCGTCAAGTCCTCGCAGCACTTCTACGCCTCGTTCTCGAAGCTGGCGAAGAAGGTGATCTACGTCGCCGCGCCGGGCGCGGTGACGGTGGACCTGAAAACCCTGCCCTACCGCAAGATCCGCCGGCCGAAGTGGCCGATCGATTGAGCGCCCCGCAAGTCAGCGGATGACGCGGTCCGCGCGCAGCAGCACCGTCTGCGGAATGGTGATGCCTATCGCGGTGGCCACGCGCTGGTTGATGACCAGCTCGAAACGCGTGGCCTGCTCCACCGGCAGATCGGCCGGCCTCGCACCGTTGAGGATGCGGTCGATGAAGTACGCGCCACGGCGGTACAGCTCGGCATCGGTGCGGCCGTAGCCGATGGTGCCGCCGGCATCGGCAAACTCGCGGCCACCCACCGCGGGCAGGCGCTGCTGCGCCGCCAGCGCCGCAATCTCGTCGGCATTGGCCTCGCCGAAGATCGTGTCGTCCTGGATCACCAGGCCGTCCACCTTGGACCTTGCCATCGCGGCAAAGGCGCTCTTGAAGCCGATGACGTCGCGCACCTCCACCGGCTCGATCACCAGCTTCAGGGATTTGGCCGCCGTGGACATCACCGCGAAGGTCGGGCCGAAGCTGGCGTTGGCCGGGTTGACCAGCACTGCCACACGGCGGGCGGCCGGCAGCGTTTCTTTCAGCAGCTCCAGCCGCTTGGCCATGATCTCCGGGCCGAAGGTGGTGGAGCCGGTGACGTTCTTGCCGGGTCGGGCCAGGCTGTCGATGAAGCCCAGGGCCACCAGGTCGCTGCTGGTGGCCGGGATGACGATGGGCACCGTGGCGGTGGCCCGCCGCGCCGCCGCCAGCGACTTGATGCCGAAGGCGACGATCACCTCCGCCCTCGTGTCCACCAGTTGCGCGGCCAGCGCCGGCAGACGCTCGTAGGCACCGTCAGCTGCGCGCAGTTCGACGAACAGGTTGCGGCCCTCTACCCAGCGCAACTCGGCCAGCCCTGCGCGCAGGGCTTCGATCCGGCTGGTTTGATCAGCGACCGACTCGGAGATCAGGAAGCCGACACGCGCCTGCCTGGCCATCGACGGCTGCGCCCAGGCGTTCGGCCACAGGCCCGACGTGCCGATGGACAGGCACACGGCGCGTCTGCTCAGCAAAGCGGTGTCTGCCATCCCTCGCTCGGCCGATGATCCCCCGCAGCCCGTGGTGCGCGACGCTCAGCCCTTGGCCAGCCCGGCCTTCACCAGCAGAGGCTTAACGCTGGCGAAATAGCTCTCGGCAAAGGCGCGGTACTCGGTGGGGTTGCGGTTCCACGGCACTTGCACATAGCGCGCGAGCAGCTCCACGGTAGCCGGGTCATTGTTGGCGGCGTTGAAGGCTTCGTACAGTGTCTGCACGATGTTCGGCGGCAGCCCTTTGGGGCCAACCAGGCCATAGGGGCTCTGGCCCACCGCGTCGATGCCGAGTTCGCGCAGCGTCGGCACATTCGCGTATTTGGGCAGGCGGGCCTCGGTCACCATGGCCAGGATGCGCGCGCGGCCGTCGTCGACGAAGGGGCCCCACTGCGAGGCGTCGGCGATGAAGTCGATCTGCCCGGCCATCAGCGCCTGCATCCACTCGGCACCCCCCTTGTAGGGCACGTGGGTGAAGCGCGCGCCGGTCTTCTGCTCGATCTCGATCATCATCAGATGGCCCGAGCCGCCGATGCCGCTGGTGCCGAAGGTGTGCTTCTCGGGGCTGGCCTTGCCTGCGGCCAGCAGGTCCTGCACCGTCTTCCAGGGTGAATCGGCGCGCACCACCAGCGCGAAGGTGTAGGACGACAGCCCCGTGATGAAGGTGAAGTCGTTCAGCGGATGCCAGTTGACCTGCTGATAGTGCGGGTAGCGCAGGCTGTTGATGGTGTAGACGGCCAGTTGGTAACCGTCGGGCTTGGCCGTCATCAGCGTCGCCGGGGCCAGCGTGCCGGCGGCGCCGGGCTTGGCATCGATCAGCACCTGCTGGCCGAGCATCTTGCCGACCTTCTCGCCCACCAGTCGCATGTGCAGATCGGTGATGCCGCCCACGGCAAATGGGTTGTAGATGGTGATCGGACGCTCGGGCTTCCACGCCGCCTGGGCGCGGACCAGACCCGGGGCAGCGATCAAGCTGCCCAGACCGGCAGCCACCACGGCGCGGCGGCGGGGGGCGAAGGTCGTCGGATCGGTCATCGGCTGCTCCTTGAAGGTCGCGCCATTGGACCCGCGCGACGCCGGGCCGGCTATCGGGGATAACCTGCCGGAGCCTGGCGCGCAGGTGGCTTGGCAGGGCGATGGTGCGGCCGAATGCCGAAGGCAACGCTCGCCAGGGCGTCACGCACCGGCGGGACAGCCGTCGGGCCTCTCAGGATCCGGCTGCTTTGGGCGGCCACTGGTCCCAGGCCGTCGCCCGTGCAGCCTGCCCGTACAGGTCGATCTGCACCGGCGTCCCCCGGTGCTCGCGCCGCGCCGCCTCTCCCCGCACATAGCCCAGTGCCACACAGGCACCGGCCTTCGGGCTCCAGCCGGCGGCGGACAACTCGCCCACCGCCTGCCCGTCGATGGACACCGCATCGCCGCCCCAGGCATAGGCCTGAGGGTCTTCGAAGACGAAAGTCAGCAGCTTCTTGTTAAGCGGCTGGTCTTGCAGGCGCAGCAGCGCATCGCGGCCGATGAAGGCCGCGGGCTTGTCCAGCTTCACTGCAAACTGCAGCCCGGCCTCGAAGGGCGTCTCGTCCGGCCCCAGCTCGGCGCCCCAGGCGCGGCGGCCGGCCTCGACGCGCAGCGCGTCGATCGCGTAGTAGCCGGCGTCCACCAGGCCGCAGCTGCGGCCTGCTGAGTCGGGAAAGCCGAGATCGGCGCCGGCTTCGTGCAGCGCCAGGTACACATGCCGCGCAATCTCCACCGGCACATACAGCTCGTATCCCGGCCCGCCGACGTAGGCCATGCGCGCGGCGCGCACGCGGGCGTGGCCCAGGTCGATCTCCTTCGTGTGGCTGAACTTCAGCCCATCGGTAGACAGGTCGTCGGGGCTGACGCGGCCCAGCAGCTCGCGCGAGCGTGGCCCCATCACCGAGATCACGCTCCACAGCGCGCTCACATCGGTCAGCACCGCAAAGGCCTCACCAATGTGGCGCTGGATCCAGTCGGCATCGCGCACCGGCTGTGCCGAGCCGGTGACGATCAGGAAGCGGTCGGCCGCCAGCCGCATCACCGTCAGGTCGCTCTCGAAGCCGCCGCGCTCGTTCAGCATCGCGGTGTAGACCATGCGGCCCACGGGCACGTCGATCTCGTTGGCACACAGCCGCTGCAGCACCGCCAGCGCATCGCGGCCCTGCAGCAACAGCTTGCCGAAACTGCTCTGGTCATACAGCGCCACCGCTTCGCGCGTGGCGCGCTGCTCGGCGATCACCCAGTCCAGCCAGCCGGGGCGGCCCAGGCTGTAGGCCGGCTCGGCCGCACCGGCGGGTCTGAAGACGTTGGCGCGCTCCCAGCCGAACTTCGCGCCCCAGATTGCGCCCTTCGCGCTCAGCAGGTCATAGAGCGGCGAGGTGCGCAGCGGCCGCGCGGTCTGCAGCTCCTGCCGCGGCCAGCGCATCGCGTAGTGCAGGCCCAGCGTTTCGCCGGTGCGTTCGGCCAGCGCCTTGCGGTTGGCGTTGAAGGCACCGAAGCGGCGGATGTCCACGTCCCACAGGTCCATCGGCGCTTCGCCTGCGGCGATCCACTCGGCCATCAGCCGGCCGGCGCCGCCGCTGTTCGCAATGCCCGAGGAATTGAAGCCCGCGCAGACGAAGTAGCCGCGCAACGACGGCGCCTCGCCCAGGATGAAGTTGCCATCGGGCGTGAAGCTCTCCGGCCCGTTCAGCAGCATCTTGATCTTCGCCGTCTCCAGGCAGGGCGTGCGGTGGATCGCGGCGGTCATCAGCGGCTCGAACTGGTCCCAGTCCTCGTCGAGCAGCTGGAACTGGAAGTCCGCCGGAATCGGGTCCACCCGCCAGGGCTTGGCCTGCGGCTCGAAGCCGCCCATCAGCAGGCCGCCCACCTCTTCCTTGTAGTAGATGTAGCCATCGGGGTCGCGCATCACCGGCAGCATCGGGTGCACGCCCTCGATCCGGTCGGTGACGATGTAGAAGTGCTCGGCCGAGTACAGCGGCACCGTCACGCCAGCCAGGGCGCCGAACTGCCGCGCCCACTGGCCGGCGCAGTTGACGACCACCTCGCAGCGCACCTCGCCCTGAGCGGTGCGCACGCCCACCGCGCGGCCATGCTCGACGATCACGCCGGTCACTTCGATGCCTTCCAGCAGCTTCGCGCCGCGCTGCCGCGCGCCCTTGGCCAGGCTCATGCACAGGTCGGCCGGGTTGGCCTTGCCGTCGCCGGGCACCCACTGCGCGCCCTGCAGGTCGTCGGTGCGCAGCAGTGGGTACAGGTCGCCCGCCTGCTGCGGCGTGATCAGCTGCACCTCGACGCCGAAGCCGCGGGCCAGCGCCGCCTGGCGCTGCAGCACCTGCCAGCGCTCGGGCGTGCGCGCCACGTTGACGCTGCCGCATTGCTTCCAGCCGGTGGCCAGGCCCGTCTCGGCCTCCAGCGTGGCATAGAGTTCGATGCCGTACTTGCTCATCCGCGTCATCGTGCGGTTGGGCCGCATCTGGCCGATCAGGCCGGCCGCATGCCAGGTGGTGCCGCTGGTCAGCCTGCCCTGCTCCAGCAGCAGCACGTCGGTGATGCCGAGCTTGCACAGGTGGTAGGCGGTGGAGCAGCCGGCGATGCCGCCGCCGACGATGACGACACGGGCGTGGGTGGGCAGGTTCATGGCGCCAGACTACCGCAGCCGATCAGGGGTCCGAATCCGGCCAGTCGCCGTGTCCCGGCGCGGCGATGATCCGGCCATGCACACCGCCCTGCCCCGCGCGCTGAACCGGCTGGTCGCCAGCAACCTGGCGGCGCAGTCGGCCGAGCAGCTGAGCCTGGCCGCGGTGCCCATCGTCGCGGTGCTGGCACTGGGCGCCGGCGCGGGCGAGATCGGCACGCTGGCCACCGCGCAGACACTGCCCTTCCTGCTGCTGTCGATCCCCTTCGGCCTGTGGGCCGACCGGCACTCACGCCGCCGGCTGATGGCCGCCTGCGAGCTGCTGCGAGGCCTGGCGCTGCTGGCGCTGCTAGCCGCGCTGCTGCTGAACGCGGTGTCGTTGCCGCTGCTGGCCGTGCTCGGCTTCATCGGGGCGGTGGGCACCGTGGGCTACAGCGTGGCCGCGCCAGCGCTGCTGCCCGCCCTGGTGCCGGCCGCGGGCCTGGCGCGTGCCAACGCGCGGCTTGAGCTGGCGCGCAGCGCGGCATTTGCCGCCGGGCCGGCACTGGCCGGCGCGCTGGTGGCCTGGGCCGGCGCGTCCGCCGCCTTCGTGCTGGCGGCCATGCTGTCCGGCGCCGCAGTGGTGTTGCTGCTGGGCCTGCACGAGCCACCCCCAGCGGCGCCACGCGCGCGTCGGCCGCTGCAAGAGGTCGCCGAAGGCGCGCGCCTGGTCTGGGGCCATGCACTGCTGCGGCCGATCCTGCTGACCGCCGTGGCCTGGAACATCGCCTGGTTCGTGCTGCAGGCGGCCTACGTGCCCTATGCGATGGGCGCGCTGGGGTTGGACGCTGCAGCCGTGGGCCTGACGCTCGCCAGCTACGGTGCCGGCATGGTGGCCGGCGCGCTGCTGGCGCCGCGCATCGTGGCCCGAATGAGCTTCGGACACGCCATCTTGTTCGGCCCGATGGTGTCGGTGGCGGCGATGACCACGATGGTGGCGTCGTTGCTGTGGCCGCAAGGCGCGCTGGCCGGCCTGTCCTTCTTCCTGTTCGGCTTCGGGCCGATCGTCTGGACCATCACCTCGACCACGCTGCGCCAGACGGTGACGCCGGGCGTCATGCTCGGCCGGGTGTCGGCAATGTTCCTCACCGTCAACATGGGTGCGCGACCGCTCGGCGCGGCGCTCGGCGGCTTCGTCGGTGCGCACTGGGGTGAAAGCGCCTGCCTGTGGCTGGCCTTGCTGGGCTTCGTGCTGCAGGCCGCGGTGATCGCCGCCTCGCAGGTGCGCAAGATGCAGCGCCTGCCGGCCCCGGCGGTTTGAGAAGGCGCGCCGACCCCACGATCATGCCGCGGTTTCGATGCCGAGCTCGGGCCTTGCAAGACCCAGCGCCTGCCTGGCAGGGCATCTTGGCGCGCGATCGTCGGCGCACCGGTGACCGCTGCCCATCGCGGCCCATCGCAGCCGATCGCTGGCCGTTGCCATCGACGGCGGGGGCTGCCGTTGCGTGCCGCCATGTGCAGCCGAGCGCGATTCAAGGCACGGCCGAGGCCTTGCCCTCCGGCGACGGCGGCCCGGACAGCCGCACGCGTGCCGGCGCTACTTCTTCGGCCAGGGCTGCGAGAACCGCCAGACTTCGTCGTCCACGAGCGCCGGGTCGGGTGCGATGAACGAAGCCTCCCTGTCGCCGCCGAAGGTGTAGATCGACGGCGGCAGTCCGCCCGGCCCGCCCCTCACGACCAGCGAGTCGAAGTCGTACTTCACCTGCGCCGAGCTTGTCGCGTTCCACGGCCCCGTCTTCAGCTTGGTCCATCGCATTCCGTCGCGACTGATCCATACGTCGATCGGATGCGCCGCTACCGTGCCGGACGGGTCGGTGGGAAAGCCGAATCCGCCGAAGCAGACGATCGTGTCGAAGAGGACTTGGCACTGGTGGCCCGGACGGGCGCTCCAGTCGGCCTTCATCGTCACAAGCTCCCAGTCGGCGCCATCGCGCGAACGCCACACGTCGTTGAAGTACGGGCAGGATGGACCCGTCGGGCCGAACACGCAGAGGAATCCGTCTTCGCCGCCGAGCAGGTACATGTAGCCGTTATTCTCCACGACCGCTGCCCCGGCGCGCGGGGCCCAGGGCGCGTTCGCCGTGACCCGTTCCCAGCGCTTGCCATCGCGCGAGCGCCAGACATCGTTGAAGAGCACCCGACCGGTACCGCCGATGGCCACGTCGTCGCCATTGCCGCCACCCAGCACGTAGATCCAGCCCTTGAACTCGATCGCGCTGAGACCGGCGCGGCCTGCCCAGCGCGGGCCGTCGGACTCGAGCTCCTGCCAGTTCACGCCATCGGTCGACCGCCAGACGTCGTTGAAGAACGTCGAGTTGGGTACAAACGCCGGGCACGGTGGTGGCGGCGCTACGGGTGCCGGAGCGGGTGGACAAACCGGTGGCTGGTTTGGCCTCACCGTGAAGTCCTGGCCGCCCAGGACGAACATCGCCCCACCTTTCGTGACCGCCTGGAAGTAGGCGCGCTCGGACCACATGCTTGGCCCTTTAGGCGTCGGCAGCTTGGTCCAGGAAGCACCGAGATCCCGGCTCTCCCAGACGTCGTTCCACAGGACGCTGTTGAAGGGGCCGAAAGTCGGCGGGCCAAAGGGTGCGGGCGTGCGACCGCCCATGATGTACAGGCTGTTGCGCAACTCGGCGGCCTGCAGGCCCGCCCGGCCCGCCCAGCCGGTCGTGGGCGCAAACGGCGGTTGCGGCGGCCAATCACCGTCGTAGATCTTGGTCCACAGGAACGGCTCAAGATCCCGGCCCGGACCGCGAATCCCGGCCAACGGCTCGTTGGTGGAAGCCGCCACTTGCGCCGGCTCCAGGTTCTGCGGCATGGACTGCACGCTGGCCGGTTGGCTCAAGTCCGGGTCGCTGCCGCCGCCACACGCGGCAAGCCATGCGGTTGCCACGCCAATGCTCAACGCCCTCATGACCTTGCCCATGCTTCACCCCCCGCAGGATCGAGACGCCGCCGAACGAGTGCACCGGCTGGAGCGCGTCGCAGCGCTTTGATCACCGCCACCGATTGCACCCATTGCACCCGGCATTCCGGCTAGTCGAGTCTAGAGGCGCAGGGCTGCGCTGCTTATCCCCGAATCAGGGGTGGGCACCCTGAGTCTGCGGCACTGGCCTGCAACGGCTCGACTTGCGCACAGCCGCCGCGTTCGAGCCGTTCAGCGCATCCCCGCCGCAATGACGCTGTGCGTGAGTGACGCGCTGCACGGCCCGTTATTGCCGGAGAAGATCGTCCGCCGCCACCGCCGGGTAGCCCAGCGCCTCGGCCACCTCGGCGCAGGTGACCTTGCCGGCGCACACATTGAGCCCGGCTTTCAGGTGAGGGTCGTCGCGCAGCGCCTGCTGCCAGCCCTTGTCGGCCAGCGCCAGCACGAAGGGCAGCGTGGCGTTGTTCAGTGCGTAGGTGGAGGTGCGCGGCACGCCGCCGGGCATGTTGGCGACGCAGTAGTGCACCACGTTGTCGACCACATAGGTCGGCTCGGCGTGCGTGGTGGGGCGTGCCGTCTCGACGCAGCCGCCCTGGTCGATGGCCACGTCGACGATCACCGAGCCCGGCTTCATGCGCGGCAGCATCGCGCGGGTGATCAGCTTGGGCGCCGCGGCACCGGGGATCAGCACGCCGCCGATCACCAGGTCGGCGGCCAGCACCTCGCGCTCAACGTTGTCGCGGTTGGAGAACACGGTCATCACGCGCGCGCCCAGCAGCCGGTCGATGCGGCGCAGCGCGTCGACGCTGCGGTCCATCACCACCACCTGCGCGCCGGTGCCCACCGCAATTTGCGCCGCGTTCGAGCCGACCACGCCCGCCCCCAGGATCAGGATGCGCGCCGGGGGCACGCCGGCCACGCCTCCGAGCAACACCCCCATGCCGCCGTGCGCGCGTTCCAGGCAGTAGGCGCCGGCCTGCACCGACAGCCGCCCGGCCACCTCGGACATCGGCGCCAGCAGCGGCAGGCCGCCGGCGCGGTCGGTGACGGTCTCGTAGGCGATGCACACCGCGCCGCCGGCCACCAGGTCGCGGCACTGCTCGGGGTCGGGCGCCAGATGCAGGTAGGTGAACAACACTTGGCCGGGGCGCAGCATCGCGCGTTCGGCGGCCTGCGGCTCCTTGACCTTGACGATCATTTCGGCCTGGGCAAAGACCGTGGCGGCGTCGGCGGCGATGCCCGCACCCGCGGCGGCGTAGTCGGCATCGGCCGCGCCAATGCCCGCACCGGCCCCGGCCTGCACCTGCACGCTGTGACCGTGGTGCACCAGTTCGCGCACCGAAGCCGGCGTCAGGCCGACGCGGTACTCGTGGTTCTTGATTTCCTTGGGTACGCCGATACGCATGGTGGGGTCTCCTCTGGGGTCTCAACGGGGGCGTGGTCGGCCTTGTGCCTGGAGCCACGATGTGGCGCCGAAGCAGCCGTGGTGGGGGGCGTCCTGCAACTGCACCATCGGCTCAGCGGCCCGCAGGCCGCGGCAGCCCGATCACCAGGCCTTCGCGACGGTCGTCGGCGGCACCGTATTGCAGCCCGGTACGCGGGTCGATCAGCACCGCCTGCACCGAGCCGACATCACCGACGCCGACCGTGTAGCCCAGACCGCCGGGGCCGAGCGCCTGCTGCAGTGCCGCGAGGTTTGCGAACCGGCTTTCCAGCTGAACGGCCGAACCGGCGCTGGCCACCGAGATGCGCGCCGCATCCACTGCCTGCTGCAGGCTCATCCGGTGGTCGATCAGATTCACGGTGACATTGACCACCGAGTTGATGATCGTCGCCCCACCGGGCGAGCCATAGGCGAGCATCGGCTGGCCCTGCGGCGTGAACAGCATCGTCGGCGCCATGCTGCTGCGCGGTCGCTTGCCGGGCTGCACGTCGTTGAAGCCGGGCCCACCAGTCCACGGGTTGGTGCTGGGCGTGGTGTTGAAGTCGGTGAGTTCGTTGTTCAGGAGGAAGCCGTGGTTGCGGAAGCTGCCATCCGCGCGCTTGTAGCCGGCGAACACGCCGATGCCGTACGGCGCCTCGATGGTGTTGGTGTAGCTGACGATGTTGCCCCAGCGGTCGACCACCGAGATGTGCGTCGTGCCGTTCTCGGTGCCCGGGCCGAGTTCGGCCATGGCCAGGCGCACGCCCGTCTGCAGCCCGGCAGTTTCGAAGGGCCGCGGGTCCGAAGAGTTCAGCGTCGCAGGCTCGAGCCGCGCGCCCGGCTTCAGCGGCGCGCCGCGTCCAGCCAAGTACGTGCCATTGAGCAATCCCTTGGCCGGCACGGGCACGAAATCGGCATCGGCCATCCACACGGCGCGGTCGGCAAAGGCCAGCCGCATCGCATCGGCCATCACGTTCAGCGTGTTCGCGCTGCCGAAGCCGAAGCCGGCCGATGCATCGCCCAGCGGGAAGCGCTCGAGCAACTTCAGGATCTGCAGCACCGTCAGCGCGCCCGACGAGGGCGGCGCCATCGACTTGATCAGGTAGCCCCGGTAGCGGCCCTCTACCGGTGCGCGCAGGACGGGCTGGTAGGCCGCCAGGTCGGCCAGCGTCATGCTGCCGCCCTTGCCGCCACCGGCCTGCGGCCGGTTCCACTGCTGGCCTTCGACGATGCCCAACGCGATGTCGCAGCCCTTGGCCAGGTCGACCTTGTAGAAGCAGTCGGCGCCATGCAGCGCGATCAGCCGCAAGGTCTCGGCCAACGGCGGATTGCTGACCGCCATGCCGGCGGCAATCGCCTGCCCGCCCGGGCAGAAGTAGTCGGCCGCCCGCGGCGAATTGCGTGCCCGGCTGGTCAGTTCGGTGCCGGCGCAGTTGGCGCTGGCGACGAAGCGCGGCGTGGCGGCAAAGCCCTCGTCGGCGAGGCGGATGGCCGGCTGCAGCACCTGTGCCAGTGGCAGCCGACCGTAACGTTCGACCGCCAGCGCCGTGCCGCGCACCATGCCCGGCACGCCCACGGCCACGCCCTGCTGCGACGGGCTGGGCACGCCGACGAACATGTCGGCCGTGGCGCCGGCCGGTGCCGTCTCGCGGCTGTCGATGGCGAAGGTCTGGCCGGTGGCGGCCAGGTGGATCATCATGAAACCGCCACCACCGATGCCGGCCGATTGCGGTTCGACGACGTTCAGCGCGTAGGCCACCGCCACCGCGGCATCGATCGCGTTGCCGCCTTGCTCCAGGATGCGCGCCCCGGCTTCGGCGCCGTAGGGGTTGGCCGCCGCCACCACGCCTTGCCGGTAGGCCTGGCCGGCCCAGGAGGGCGCCGGTTGCCTGGCCGGCACCGCCGCAATGGCGGTGTGGGTCAGCCCCAGCGTGTCGCGCTCGCCACCCAGCTGCGCGCATCCGGTCGCGCTACACGCCAGGAGCAGTGTCAGGCGATACAGGCCCACGGCGGGCTTGCAGGTCGGAGTTGCAGTCATCGCGCTGGCGCAGGAGCTCACTGGCGCCATGCTTGGCCCGGCGACCGGGCCGCGCAACCCGGGAAAGCACTGCCATCGGCTGCTCCCCGGAGGCACGGCCTCACCAGGGCAGCGAATAGGTCTTGACGTTGGTGAAGGCCTTGCAGCATTCCTGCACACCTTCCTTGACCCCAGTGCCCGAATCCTTGATGCCGCCGAAGGGCGTCACCTCCAGCCGGTAGCCGGGCACTTCCCAGACGTTGACCGAGCCGACATTCAGCTCCTTGACGAAGCGCATGATCACGTCGAGCCGCTGCGTGCACACCCCCGAGCTCAGGCCGTAGGCGGTGGAGTTGACCTGGCGGATGGCGTCGTCCACGTCGGTGAAGGTCATCACTGGCGACACCGGGCCGAAGGTCTCCTCGCGCACCACTTCCATCTCGCCGCGCACGCGGTCGATCAGCGTGGGGCTGTAGCTGGCGCCGTCGCGCACGTTGCCGTGCAGCAGCCGGGCGCCCTGCGCGATCGCGTCGTTCACGCGCCGCTCGAACAGCATCGCCGAGCGCTCGTCGATGACCGTGCCCATGTCCACCTTCGGGTCCAGCGGGTCGCCGTAGGTCCAGGCGCGGGTCTTGGCCAGCAGCGCCTCGGTGAACTGCGGCGCGATCTTCTCGTGCGCGAAGATGCGCTTCACCGCGGTGCAACGCTGGCCGCTGTTCTTGTAGCTGCCACTGGCAGCCAGGTCGGCCGCCTTGGCGATGTCGGCATCGTCCATGACGACGATCGGGTCGTTGCCGCCCAGCTCCAGGATCTGCCGCTTGTACACCGCCTTGCCGGCGATGTACTTGCCGATCGGCACGCCGCCGGTGAAAGTGACCACGTCCACATGCTCGTTGGTCAGCATCTCGTCGGCGATCTCGGCCGGGTCGCCAGTGATCACGCTCAGCATCGGCGGCGGCAGCCCGGCCTCGTACAGCACGTCGGCCAGCAGCAGCGCGGCCAGCGGCGTCTTCTCGGTGGGCTTGAGCACCATGCGGTTGTTGGTGGCCACCGAAGGCGCCACCTTGTGGATCACCTGGTTCAGCGGATGGTTGAAGGGCGTGATGGCCGAGATGACACCCATCATCGGCTCGCGCATCGTGTGCACGCGGCGGCTCTTGCCGTGGTGCGTCAGGTCGCAGCTGAAGCTCTGGCCGTCGTCCACCAGCGCCTGCTGCGCGGCGAACAGCAGCACGTCGCTGGCGCGGCCCACCTCGTACAGCGTGTCCTTGATGCACAGGCCTGATTCCAGTGTGATCAGGCGGGCGATCTCGTGCAGCCGCGCGGCGATCAGGTCGCCGGCCTTCATCAGGATCTTGTAGCGCTCGTGCCGCGTCAGCGTGGGCTTGTAGTCGCGGGCGATCTTGAACGCGCGCCGCACGTCGTCCAGCGTGGCCTTGGGCACGGTGGCCACCACCTCGCCGGTCCACGGGTAGCGCACGTCGATCGTGCGCTCGCCATACACCTTGTCGCCAGCGATGCGCATCGCCTCGCGCTGCGGGCTGTCGATGACGGACTTCTTCGTGTTCATGCGCATTCCTCGCTCAGGCACGCGTCCAGGATGTCCAGCGCCTGGTTCATCTGGGCTTCGGTGGTGATCAATGGCGGCGTCAGCGTCAGCACGCTGCCCATCGTCGTCTTGAAGGACAGGCCACGCGACAGCGCGCGGTACAGCACGCGCTCGGCCGCAGCGGCGGCCGGGGTCTTGGCATCGCGGTCGCTGACCAGCTCGATGCCGATCAGCAGCCCGCGGCCGCGCACGTCGCCGATCAGGCGGTGCCGGCGCTGCATGTCATGCAGCCGCTCCAGCGCCCGTGCGCCGACGCGTGCGGCGTGTTCGACCAGGCCGTCGCGCTCGATGACGCGCAGCGTGGTCAGCGCCGCCGCCGCCGTGACCGGGTTCTTCTCGTGCGTGTAGTGGCCCAGCGCAAATTCGCCGGCGCGATTCAGCTGGTCGCGCGCGATGCAGGCCGCGATCGGCAGCACGCCACCGCCCAGCGCCTTGCCCAGCACCACGATGTCGGGCGCCGCGCCGTCGTGCTCGGCAGCGAAGAAGCGGCCGGTCTTGCCCAGGCCCGTCGGGATCTCGTCGAAGATCAGCAGCGTGCCGTGGGCGTGGCAGGCCTCGCGCACCGCCTGCCAGTAGCCCGGCGGCGGCAGGTAGGGCACAGCGCGCGCCGGCTCGGCGATCACCGCGGCCACGTCGCCCTCGCGCTCCAGCACATAGCGCACCATCGATGCGCAGGCCAGCCGGCAGCGGTCGAGATCCGGCTGGCCCCGCGCATCCACCGGATGGCCGTAGGCGCAGCGGTAGCAGCCGAAGGGCGCCACATGCTCGCTGCCCGGCAGCAGCGGCCCGAGGCGCCCGGAGCGGAAAAGCGACTCGCCGCCGATGCTGGACGAACCGAAGCCCGCGCCGTGGAAGGCATCCCAGAAGCTCAGCGTCTTGAAGCGGCCGGTGGCGGCGCGCGCCAGCTTCAGCGCCACCTCGACCGCGTCGCTGCCGCCGGTGGTGAAGAGCACGCGGCCGGCCTGGCCGGTCAGCGTGCGGAACTTGTCGTTCAACGCCTCGGCCAGTTCCACCGCACGCTCGGGCACGAAGCGGCGCGGCGCGAAGCTCAGCGCATCGAGCTGCGTCTTGATCGCTGCGATGACCTCCGGATGACCGTGCCCCAGGTGGTGCACGTTGTTGCCGTGGAAGTCCATGTACCGGCGGCCGGCCAGGTCCTCGATCCACAGGCCCTCGGCCTTCGCGATGGTCGACAGGCACGGCGTGGACACGCTCTGGTGCATGAAGGCCGCCGCATCGCGCTCCAGCAGCGCGCGTCCGGCGCCATCGACATGCGCCTGCTGCCAGGCCGCGCGCTGCGGCGTGCCGTTGACGTCGCCTTCGCTCTGGCTGGGCGTCGCGACGACCCCGCTGTTCGGATCAGCCTTCATCGCGCCAGATCGGGTTGCTCCAGGCGCGCCGGCCCTGCGCGTCGACCACGGTCACGCGCAGGTAGCTGTGTTTGCCCAGCTTGTGTGCCGGCAGCCGCACCTGCCGCAGGTCGGTGCCCAACACCTGCACCGCGCGCGAGCCCTTGCCCTGCAGGAAGACACCGGTCGCCGGCGAGCACTCGATCACCAGCTCGTCGCCGTCGAAACGCAGGTCGTGCAGCTCCGCGCCGGTGGAGCTGTAGTAGTGCCCGGCCTTCAGCGCCGCGAGCAGCGCGTCGGGTTCGTTGGCTTCGGTCTTGACCATCACCCAGGCGGCGAAGGCATCGTCGACCTCGAAGTGCGCGTCGTCGCAGGCCAGCGCGTTGATCCGGTGGCCCAGCGCGAGCAGCTGGTCGAGCATCACCGTGCCATCGCCGCGGTCGGTCTTGACGGCCGAGGTGTGGTTGTAGACCTCGACCGCGTGCGCCGCGTCGATGCTGCGCGCATCGTCCACCGACAGCGAGTACCAGGCCGGGTGCACGATGCTGACGAAGGCGCCGGCGGCGGCGCAGCGCGCGGCGATCTGAGGCGCGGTCTCGCCTTCGCGCGTGGGTTCGAAGTCCAGCGGCAGGCCGTTGGCCAGCAGGTGCCACTTCTCGCCCAGGCTGGTGGACGGCACGTGCACTTCGGCGCCCAGGATCGTGGTGAAGCCGTCGCTGCGGAAGGGCCGCGTGTCAGTGACCGGAAAGCCGTAGGCCGGCAGGAAGTGGTCCGACAGGCAGATGAAGTGGTAGCCGCGCTCGCGGTAGCGGCGGCACACCTCCTCGGCCGGCAACACGCCGTCTGAGGTGGTGCTGTGCGTGTGCAGGTTGCCCTTGTGGAAGCGGCCCGGCTGGGCGAAGGGGTTCGACGTCATGCGGGCTCCTGCCGCGCGCCGCCGGGCGGCTGGGCAAAGCGCCGTGGGTCGGCACCGTGCACGGGCGCGTCGTCGGTCCAGGGCCAGCCGCCGAAGCGGGTGCGCCGGTAGTCGTCGAAGGCGGCGCGGACCTCGTCTTCGGTGTTCATCACGAACGGACCGTACTGAGCGACCGGCTCGCCGATCGGGCGGCCTTGCAGCAGCAGCATTTCACAGCGCTGCGCGCCGGGGTTGGCCAATTCCAGCGGCTTGGTGGCGTCGAGTTGGAACGCCGCGTGGCCGCCACCGTCCTGCCCGGCCAGCTGCAAGCCATCGCCGGCGAAGAAGTACAGCACGCGCTGCGTCCGCGCGCCTGCCGCTGCGGGCAGCGTGAAGCGCGCGCCGGGCTGCAGCGCGAGCGTGAAGATGCCCAGGTCGGCATCGGCGCCGCTGGCCCACGAGTCCGGTGGCGGAGCCGGGGGCATGGCCAACCCGTCCAGGCCCGGCAAATGCCCGGCCACGGCCACGACCTCGGTGGCCGCGCCGTTCGGGCCGCCGACATGCGCGCGCGGCAGCTGTCCGGCCCACAGCATCGAGAAGTACGGCGCGCACATCTTGCTGCGCGCGGGCAGGTTGAGCCAGATCTGGAACAGCTCGAGCGGGTTGTCGGACGCCTCGTCGAGCAGCGGGAACATCTCGGCGTGCACGATGCCGCGCCCGGCGGTGAGCCACTGCACGTCGCCGTCGCCGAAGCGCGCGGCCGCGCCGAGCGAGTCCGAGTGGTCGATGCAACCGCGCCGCACCAGCGTCACCGTCTCGAAGCCGCGATGCGGATGCGCCGGGAACCCGGGCACCTGCTGCCCGTGGTACATGCTCCAGCCGTCCTTGCGGCTGAAGTCCTGTCCGATCTGCCGGCCGGTCAGTGACGCCACCGGGCCGAAACGGCCGTTGCCACGCGGATAGCGATCGTCATGGTGCACGCAGAACAGGAACGGGTCCAGCGTGGGCCAGGGCATGCCGAGGGCAGCGCGCGACAGCACGACAGCCGGGAGGCCTTCTTGCGGCACCGTGCCTTGGCTCGGCTGCATCGCCAGGCTCACAAGGTCCCGTTGATCGCGTAGTCGAAGACCTGGAAGCTCTTCAGCGGCGCACCGGCAGCCTTGTAGCGATAGGCCTCGTTCAGCGGCCGGTTCAGGATCACCGGCACCTTGGCCTCCGACGTGCCGCCGTGCGTGCGCAGGCGGTGGCCCTTCAGGCCGGCGAGGTCGTGGTTCTTCGCCGAGCTGCCGATGCACCAGTGCTCGTGCGCGATCACCGCCACGTCGCCCTCGCGGTCGGCCGGCATGTCGAACATGCGGCAGGCGGTCTCGCGGTCCAGCGCCAGCTCCACGCCCTCGGCGGCGCCGATCGCGTCGATTATCTGCCGCGCCGTCACCTGGCCCTTGGACCACACGCGCACGAAGCCGCCGAGCGCGCCATGGTGGGCGACGAAGGCATCGGTGATCGGGCAGATCACCGTGGTGCTGCCGGCGCCCAGCTTGGCATCCAGCAGGTCCTGCAACCACAGCACCTGCGGCTCGCCAGCCGGCGTGCTCTTGTCGCTCATGCCGTGATCGGCGGTCAACGCGATGGTGGCGTCCAGCGCGGCCAGCCGGCCGATGCAGTCGTCGAGCCTGGCGTAGAACTCGCGCGCGCCGTCCTCGTCGGGCGCCCACTTGTGCTGCACCCAGTCGGTCAGCGACAGGTACAGCAGCTCGGGCCGTCGCTCGCGCAACAGCTTGATGCCGGCTTCCAGCACCAGCAGGCTCAGCTCCATCGAATACATGCCCGGCTGCGCCATGCCCAGCCAGGGCAGCACGTTCTCGATGCCGTTCTCGGCCAGTGTGCACTGGTCGGCGAACTCGCTGGAGAAGGACACGTGGCCGTGGGACACGTCCAGCCCCTTGCCCAGCTGCTTGCGCAGCTTGTCCTTGGCGGTGATCGTCACCACCTTCGCGCCCGCCGCGGCGAAGCGGGCGATGATGGTGTCGCCACGCAGCAGCTCCGGCCCGGTCATCACCACCGGCTGCCAGGTGGCGGTGTCGAGGTAGAAGTTGCCCGAGATGCCGTGCTGGGCCGTCGGCGTGCCGGTGATGATCGACATGTTGTTCGGGCAGGTGAACGACGGCATCGAGCCGTCGGCCACCGTGGCAAAGCCCTCGCGCACAAAGCGCGCGATGTTCGGTGTGCTGCCGTCGGCCAGGAACTGCTGCAGGTAGCGCGGGTCGCCGCCGTCGATGCAGACGACGACCACCGGACGCAGCGGCCAGCGGTAGTCGGTGCCGTTGACGTGGACGGTGCGTAGGCTCGAATTCATGGCTTCCTCGGGGACGGTGAAGTACGGCTACGGGGCGGGGCGGTGGTTCAGCCCTTCGGGCCGGCCAGGCCCAGCGCCGCATGCAGCCGCGCGCGGCTGACGAGCACGTGTTCGGTGAGCAGCGCCTCGGCGCGCTGCTCGTCGCGCGCGGCGACGGCCTCGACGATCGCCTCGTGCTCCTGCGTGGACTGCGGAATGTTTTCCTGCCCGCGGCTGATCGTCGCGCGGCGGTACAGGTCGAGCTGGTTCACCACGCCTCGGTAGTTGGCGAGCAGCGCGTTGTTGCGCGCGGCGCGGGCCAGTAGGTCGTGGAACTCGACGTTCAGAATGAAGTACTCGTCGGCGCGGCGGCTCTTCTGCGTGACATGCATGCGGCGCACCACGGCGCGCAGCTGCTCGATCTCGTCGATGGCGATGCGGCGCGCCGCGAGCTTGCCGATCAGACCTTCCAGCGCAGCCCGCACCTCGTAGAACTCGTTGGCTTCCTCGAGCGACACCTGGCGCACGAACACGCCGCGGTTCTTCTCCACCCGCAGCAGGCCGGCCTGGGCTAGCGCGCTGAAGGCCTCGCGCACCGGCCCGCGCGACACGCCCAGTGCCGACGCGATGTCCACCTCGTTCAGCTTGGTGCCCGCGCTGATCTCGCCGGAGATGATGCGCCGCTCGAGCTCCTGCTGGGCCAGCGTGGCCAGCGAATGCTCGCGCAGCATCTCGATCGCGCTGGACGGATCGGCGGGACGCTTGCTGGTTGCGGTGGACATCGGGCTCCCTCGGGCTCGTGCGGCAGATCGCGGATCGGCGCTCAGCGCGGATTTTTGCATATTGTCAACAAAATGCAAAGCCCCGAGCACTCAGAGACCGCCGTCCTGGAAGCGCACGCCACGCGTCTGCGCCCGCAGCCGCGGGTCTTGCGAGGACACGGTGAGCGGCTCGCCGCGCAGCGCCTCGAAGCAGCGCGCCAGCGTCTCGTCTTCCAGGCGCTGCATGGCCTCGCGGGTATAGAAGCTGAGGTGCGGCCACAGGATCACGTTCTGCCGGTCGTAGAGTGCCGACAACGGGTGACCCTGCCGTGACAGCGGCTCGCGGCCATAGACGTCGAGCGCGGCGCCGCCCAGACGGCCGGCCAACAGGGCCTGCAGCAGCGCGGCTTCGTCGACGATCTCGCCGCGCGAGACGTTCACCAGAAAGGCCGTGGGCTTCATGCAGGCCAACTGGGCCGGCCCGATCAGCCCGCGCGTCTGCGCGTTCAGCACACAGTGGATCGACACGGCGTCGCTGGCCGCCAGCAACGCCTCCAGCGTGTCGCACCGCCGCACCCCAGGCGGCCATGCGGCAGGGGCCAGGAACGGGTCGTAGGCCAGCACCGGCATGCGAAAGGCCGCAGCCATGCGTGCCATGCTGCGGCCGATGCGGCCCAGGCCCACCAGGCCCAGCGTCTTGCCGGACAGGTCGCCGGCCAGCCAGCGCGGCTCGGGCCAGATCCAGCCTTCGGCCTGCATCGCGTGGTGGATCGGCTTGAAGCGCTTGAACAGCGCCATCAGCATCGCGAAGGCGCCTTCGGCCACCGTCTCCTCGGCATACGCCGGCACGTTCACCACCGGAATGCCGCAGGCCCGCGCCGCGTCGATGTCGATGGCATCGATGCCCACGCCGTACTTGACGATGGCTTTCAACCGCGTGGCGCTGCGGATGACCCGCTCGCTGATGCGGGCGTAGCACATCAGCAGCAGATCGGCAGCGGCCGTCTCGCGCGCCAGCTCGGCCTCGGGCGTGCCGTCGGGCAGCAGCACCAGTTCGGCGCCGGCCTCGCGAAGCACCGCGTCGACGCGCTGCATCTCCAGTTCGCGGTCGGTGCGCACCACCTTAAAGGGCCGGGCAATGTCGTGCACGAGCGATTCTCCTCAACCGAGCCGCAGCGCCACCACGCCGCCGACGATGATCACCGCGCCGGCGGCACGCTGCAGACCGAAACGCTCCTTCAGCACCAGCACCGACAGCGCGGTGGCGAAGAGCACCGAGGTTTCGCGCAGCGCCGACACCGCCGCCACCGGCGCGTGCGTCATGGCCCACAACGCGATCCAGTACGAGCCCAGCGAAGCCAGCCCGCCGAGCGTGGCCAGCGGCCAGCGCCGGCGGGCATAGGCGACCATCGCCTTTCGGCCTTCAGCGCTGCGCCGCGCCACGACCAGCGCCGGATAGGGAAGACCGTCCAGAACGAAGAGCAGCAGCACGTAGCTCGCGGCCGTGGCGCCGTGCTCGACGGCGCTGCGCACGCCGCTGCCGTCGACGAAGGTGTAGCCGGCGATGACCACCGCGTTGGCCAGCGCGAAGCCGATCGCGCGGCCGTGGTGCAGCGCCTCGCCGGGGCGCGCCAGACCCACCAGGAAGACGCCGACGGTGATCGCGCACACGCCGAGCCAGGCCGCAGGCGCCAAGGTCTCGCCGAGCACCGCCGAGCTGCCCAGCGCAACGATCATCGGCGCGCTGCCGCGCATGATCGGGTAGGTGGTGCCGAGCTCGCCGTGCTGGTAGGCGCCGTTCAGCGTGATGTAGTAGGCCACGTGGATGCACAGCGACGCCAGCAGGAAGGGCCAGGTCTCGCGCGGCGGCAGCCCCACCCAGAGCAGCAGCGGAAGCGACACCACGGCCCCCAGGAAGTGCACGAGCGCGATGTCCAACTGCTTGTCGCCGCTGGACTTGACCAGCGCATTCCAGGCCGCGTGCAGCAGTGCACCGCACAGCACGGCCAGCACGACGCCGGTGGACATCGGCCGCCGCGGCGCTCAGCGCCGTCCCTCGTCGCCCAGCAGCTCGGCCAGCCGCGAGTCGCGCAGGCGGGTTGCGGCCAGGACGCCGGCCGATTCCAGGATCGGGTAGGCGATCGAGCAGATGTGCGAGTTGATGCGCTTGAGCTCGCTGATCAGGTCCAGATGCAGGCTGCTGGTCTCGATGCTCTGCGCGGTGTTCTCGCGCAGCCGCGCGATGTGGTTGGCGGCGTACTCGTGCTCCAGGTCGCGGAAGCGCGCCTTCTCCTCCAGCAGCTTGCGCGCGTCGTTGGCATGGCCGTCGAGGAACACGCTCATGCCCAACCGCAGGTTGGCCAGCAGCCGCTCGTGCAGGTGGGCGATCTCGGCCATGCCGGCGTCCGAGAAGCTGCGCCCCTTGTGGATCTTCTTGTCCTCCACGTCCTGCAGCACGCGCTCGACGATGTCGCCGATCTGCTCCATGTTGATGGTGAAGCTGACGATGTCGGTCCAGCGCCGGCCCTCGCGCTCGGACAGCGCCTCGCGGCTTATCTGCGTCAGGTAGAACTTGATCGCCGAGTAAAGGTCGTCCACCGTGTCGTCCATCTGCCGCAGCTGGGCCGACAGCTGCAGGTCGTCGCGGCGGATCACGTCCATCGCGCCGCGCAGCATGGTCTCCACCACGTCGGCCTGGTGCAGCGCCTCGCGTGCGGCGCAGGCGATGGCCAGCGACGGCGTCTGCAGCGCCACCGGGTCCAGGTGGCGCGGCCGGCTTTGCGAGGGTTGCGGCGGCGGCGCCACCATCCAGCGCTCCAGCCCGCGGGCCAGTACGCCGGTCAGGCCGATGAAGGACACGGCCAGCGCCACGTTGAACAGCAGGTGGAAGGCCACCACCTGCTGCGGCACCGAAGGCAGCCGCTGCTCGAGCAGGCTGAGCGCATACGGCAGCCACGGCAGCGTCAACAGGCAGCCGGCGAGCTTGAACGCCAGGTTGCCGACGGGCAGCCGCCGTGTGGCGATGTCGGCGCGCGCGGTGGTCAGCACGCCCAGCACGCCGCTGCCGACGTTGGCGCCGAGCACCAGCCCGAAGGCCACGCCGGGTGGCAGCATGCCGGCACCGGCCAGCGTGGCGGTGAGCAAGACGATGGCCAGCGACGAGTAGCTCAGCACCGTCAGCACCGCGCCAACCAGGATGTCCAGCAGCACGTCGTTGGGCAGTGACGCCAGCAGCTGGCGCACCGCCGGTGACTCGATCAGCGGCCGCGTGGCGGCCACGATCAGCTGCAGCGCCAGCGTGATCACGCCCAGCCCGATGATCACGCGGCCGAAGCGTCCGACGTTGGTCGTCTCGCGGCTGATGAACAGCACCACGCCGACGAAGATCAGCAACGGCGACAGCCACGACAGGTCGAAGGAGAAGACCACCACCATCGCGCTGGTGCCGACGTCGGCACCGAGCATCACCGCCAGCGCCGCGGCAGTGGCGATCAGCCCGCGGCCGACGAAGGACGAGACGATCAGCCCGGTGGCGGTGCTGGACTGCACCAGCGTGGTGACCGCAAAGCCGGCCAGCAGCGCCTGGAAGCGGTTGCCCACGCTGCGCGCGATCACCTGGCGCAGGTTGGCGCCGAACAGCCGCAGCACGCCGGTGCGCACGATGTGCGTCGCCCAGACGAGCAGCGCGATCGCCGCCAACAGGTTCAGCAGATGCTGCATGCAGTGGGCGACCGGCCGGGCAGGCCGGTTTGGCGGCAAGAAATGGCAGGGCCCGGCAGGGCGTGAACGCTCATCGCCGCGGCATTGGACGCCGACCACCGAATTTTGTCAACAATCTGCAAACCTAGAGAAACACCGGTTGACAGCTTGGAAGGTGGCCGCCAGCATGTTTCGGGTTCACCGTGCCGTGGCAAAGCTGCCGGGCGTCACGACGCGGTCATGTGAAAGCCGCAAGCTGCCCGGCTTTGCCCCGGTCGACCGATCACCCATCCTCAGCCTATTGCAGGAGCTTTCCGATGCGCATCTTCGCACTCTCGTTCGCAGCGTTGACGCTGTGCCTGGCCACCGGCGCCGCGCTGGCCCAGAAGACCCAGCTGCTGGTCTACACCGCGCTGGAGACCGACCAGCTGAAGGCCTACCAGGAGGGCTTCAACAAGGTGCATCCCGACATCGAGATCAAGTGGGTGCGCGACAGCACCGGCGTCATCACCGCCAAGCTGCTGGCCGAGAAGGCCAACCCGCAGGCCGATGCGGTGATGGGCGTGGCCGCCTCCAGCCTGGCGTTGCTCGACAAGCAGGGCATGCTGATTCCCTACGCGCCGCTGAACCTGGACGCGATCATGAGCCAGTACCGCGACAAGAAGAACCCGCCCGCGTGGTTCGGCATGGACGTGTGGGGCGCGACGGTGTGCTTCAACACCGTGGAAGCGCAAAAGCGCAACATCCCCAAGCCCGAAACCTGGAAGGACCTGACCAAGCCGATCTACAAGGGCATGATCGTGATGCCGAACCCGGCGTCCTCGGGTACCGGCTACTTCGACGTCACGGCGTGGTTGACGTTGTTTGGTGACGACAACGGCAAGGGCGGCGGCTGGAAGTACATGGACGCGCTGCACGAGAACATCATGCAGTACACCCATTCGGGCTCCAAGCCCTGCGTGATGGCCGGCAACGGCGAGGCGGTCATCGGCATCAGCTTCGAGTACCGCGCCAACACCATCAAGGCCAAAGGCGCCCCGATCGACCTGGTGTTCCCGAAGGAGGGCCTGGGCTGGGACCTGGAGTCCTTCGCCATCCACCAGGGCACGAAGAAGCTCGACGCCGCCAAGAAGCTGGCCGACTGGGCCAGCAGCAAGGACGCGATGATGCTGTACGGCAAGAACTTCGCCATCACCGCGCAGCCCGGCGTGGCCGCACCGCTGGCCAACGTGCCCAAGGACTACGAGCAGCGCCTGGTGAAGATGGACTTCAACTGGGCGGCCGAGAACCGCGAGCGCATCCTGGCCGAGTGGAACAAGCGCTACAACGCCAAGAGCGAACCGAAAAAGTAGCCCCCCCGCAGCGGCCCGCGGCCGCCTCCCCCCAGGGGGCGCCGCCTGCGGCCCGGCGGAGCCGGTTCCGCGGCGGCCGCTTGAACCCGCTGCGGCGCTTGTCGAAGCGCTGAAGGTGCTCCCTTGACGCCCTATCTCAAGCTCGAAGGCATCCGCAAGGATTTCGGCAGCTTCACCGCGCTGCGCGACATCGACCTGGGCATCGCCAAGGGCGAGTTCGTCTGCTTCCTGGGGCCTTCGGGCTGCGGCAAGACCACGCTGCTGCGCATCATCGCCGGGCTCGAGGCGCAAAGCGCCGGGCGCATCGAACTTGCCGGCCGCGACATCTCGGTGCTGCCGCCGGCGCAGCGCGACTACGGCATCGTCTTCCAGAGCTACGCGCTGTTCCCCAATCTGACGGTGGCCGACAACGTGGCCTACGGGCTGGTGAACCGCAAGATGCCGCGGGCGCAGGTGCGCGAGCGTGTCGACGAACTGCTGAAGCTGGTGGGCCTGCCCGGCAGCCAGACCAAGTACCCGGCACAGCTGTCCGGCGGGCAGCAGCAGCGCATCGCACTGGCCCGCGCGCTGGCCACCAAACCCGGGCTACTGCTGCTGGACGAGCCGCTGTCGGCGCTGGACGCGATCGTGCGCGTGCACCTGCGGCAGGAGATCCGTGCGCTGCAGCGCCAGTTGGGCGTGACCACGATCATGGTCACGCACGACCAGGAGGAGGCGCTCGCGGTGGCCGACCGCATCGTGGTCATGAACCACGGCGTCATCGAGCACGTGGGCACCCCGCTGGAGGTCTACCGCCACCCGGGTACGCCTTTCGTCGCCGACTTCGTCGGCCGCATCAACGTGCTGCCGGCCCGGCTGGCCGAGGGAGAGCGGGTGCTGTTCGGCGCGACGCCCTTCCACTGCCCGCACGCCGGCGCGCCGGGCACGGAGGTGAAGATCTACCTGCGCCCCGAGGATGTGCTCGCCCGGCCGATCGCGCCCGGCGACAACAACGTGTTCGAGGCGCAGATCGACAAGATCGAGTTCCTGGGCTCGTACTGCCTGGTGCAGGTGCGCGCCGCGGCACTGGGCGAGCACCTGTTGTCGGTGGTGCTGTCGCTGAACTTCCTGTCGGAGCAGCAGCTCGAGGTCGGCGCCCGGCTGCCGCTGCGGCTGCTGCCCGAGCGCATGCGCATTTTCAGCTGAGGCCTTGAACACCACCACCGCGCTGCCCGCCCCGGCCCGGATCGCGCTGCGCGTGCACTGGACCGACCGGCTCGCGCATGTCGCGCTGGCCGCGGTGGCACTGCTGCTATTGGCCTTCCTGGCCGCGCCGCTGGCCGCCATCCTGCTGAAGTCGGTGCAGGACAGCAACGACCAGTGGGTGGGCTTGAAGAATCTCAGCGACTACGCGCGCACGCCGGCGCTGCTGCAGTCGTTGTGGAACAGCCTGTGGGTGTCGGCGCTGGTCACCGTCATCACCGTGCCGCTGGCCTTCGGCTTTGCCTATGCGCTGACGCGCAGCCGCATGCGCTTCAAGAAGCTGCTGCGCGGCATCACACTGATCCCGCTGCTGGCGCCGTCGTTGCTGTCGGCCATCTCGCTGATCTACTGGTTCGGCAACCAGGGCGTGCTCAAGGGCTGGTTGACGGCAGTCGGCATCACGCAGATCTATGGCGCGCCGGGCATCGTGATGGCCGAGGTGTTCGCGCTGTTCCCGCATGCGCTGATGATCCTGGTGACCGCGCTGACCGCCGCCGATGCGCGGCTGTACGAGGCGGCCGACGCGATGGGCACCCGCGCCGCACGCAAGTTCTGGACGATCACGCTGCCTGGCGCCAAGTACGGGCTGATCTCGGCCGCGATGGTGGTGTTCACGCTGGTGATCACCGACTTCGGCATCCCCAAGGTGATCGGCGGCAACTTCAACATGCTGGCCACCGACGTGTTCAAGCTGGTCATCGGCCAGCAGGACTTCCAGAAAGGCGCGGTCGTCGCGCTGCTGCTGCTGGCGCCGGCGGTGCTGACCTTCGCCGTCGACCACCTGGTGCAGCGCAAGCAGACGGCGATGCTTAGCGCGCGCGCGGTGCCCTACCGACCCAAGCGCGCGCCCTGGTTCGACGCCGCGATGCAGCTGTACAGCGCCGTCGTCGCGCTGCTGGTGCTGGCGATGCTGGGCATGGCCGTCTTTGCGTCCTTTGTCAAGTTCTGGCCCTACGACCTGAGCTTCACCTGGCGCCACTACCAGCTGGGGCTGTTCGACGCCGACGTCGGCCCGGCCTTCGTCAACAGCCTGCTGATGTCGGCCGCCACCGCCGTGGTCGGCACGGCGCTGGTCTTCGTCGGCGCCTACCTGCTGGAGAAGACCCAGGGCGCGCGCAGCCTGCATGCCGCGGTGCGGCTGCTGGCGATGCTGCCGATGGCGGTACCCGGGCTGGTGCTGGGCCTGGGCTACATCTTCTTCTTCAACGAGCCGGGCAACCCCTTGCACGGCCTGTACCAGACGCTGACGCTGCTCACACTCTGCACCGTGGTTCACTTCTACACCACCGGCCACCTGACGGCGGTGACCGCGCTGAAGAGCCTGGACGCCGAGTTCGAATCGGTGTCCGCGTCGCTGAAGGTGCCGTTCTACAAGACCTTCTGGCGCGTGACGCTGCCGATCTGCACGCCGGCGCTGGTGGACATCGCGCGCTACTTCTTCGTCAACGCGATGACCACCATCTCGGCGGTGGTGTTCCTGTACTCGCCCGAGACCAAGGTGGCGTCGATCACCATCCTGAACCTGGACGAAGCCGGCGAGATCGGCGCCGCCGCGGCGATGGCGCTGCTGATCGCCGCCGCCTCCGCCGTGGCCACGCTGCTGTTCATGGGCCTGTCGTGGCTGGTGGAACGACGCACTCAACAATGGAAGGCATGAAATGAACCGACCCCCACGCTCACTTCGTTCGCTGCCCCCCGAGGGGGCGTGTCAGTACCTTCGGACGGCCGGGCGGTACTGACATGGACCGCGACCGCATCCTGCTCACCCCCGGCCCGCTGACCACCACGCTGCGC
>ERZ1645186.10-NODE-10-length-37788-cov-8.578380_pt1 | contig 37788 bp, 33 predicted proteins | sample MGYA00575349_ERZ1645186 | MGnify/ENA primary metagenome ERZ1645186 (study PRJEB40839, sample SAMN11282943) | freshwater sediment metagenome | isolation source: river sediment | host: Sediment | place: India: Nawabganj, Kanpur | collected 2015-12-17 ...
GCCTCGTCGAAGATCAGGATCGGCGGGTTCTTCAGCAGCGTGCGCGCGATCGCCACGCGCTGCTTCTCGCCGCCCGACAGCTTCAGGCCGCGCTCACCGACCATGGTGTCGTAGCCCCTGGGCGTGGCGGCAATGAAGTCGTGGATGTGCGCGGCCCTCGCCGCGGCCTCCACCTCCGCCCGCGACGCGCCCGGACGGCCGTAGGCGATGTTGTATTCGACGGTGTCGTTGAACAGCACCGTGTCCTGCGGCACGATGCCGATGGCCTGGCGCAGGCTGGACTGCGTCACCTGGCGGATGTCCTGGCCGTCGATGGTGATGCGGCCGCCGTTCACGTCGTAGAAGCGGTACAGCAGCCGCGCCAGCGTGCTCTTGCCGGCCCCCGAAGGCCCGACCACCGCCAGCGTGCGGCCGGAGGGGATCTCGAGGCTCAGCCCGTGCAGGATCGGCCGCGCGCTCTCGTAGCCGAAGGACACGTTCTCGAAGCGCACCACCCCCGCGCCGACCTGCAGCGGCGCGGCACCGGGCGCGTCGTCGACCTCGCGGTGCCGCTCGAGCAGGCCGAACATCTTGTCCAGGTCGGTCAGGCTCTGCTTGATCTCGCGGTACAGCACGCCCAGGAAGTTCAGCGGGATGTACAGCTGGATCATGAAGGCGTTGATCATCACCAGGTCGCCCAGCGTCAGCCGGCCGTCGACCACGCCCTGCGTCGCGCGCCACAGCATCGCCACCAGCGCCACCGCGATGACCAGCTGCTGCCCGGCATTGAGCATCGACAGCGTGCTCTGGCTCTTCAGCGCGGCGCGGCGCAGCCGCTCCAGGCTCTGGTCGTAGCGGCCGGCCTCGAAGTCCTCGTTGTTGAAGTACTTGACCGTCTCGTAGTTCAGCAGCGAGTCGATGGCGCGCGTGTGCGCCGCGGCGTCCAGCTCGTTCATCTGGCGGCGGAACTTGGTGCGCCACTCGGTCACGGCCACCGTGAAGCTCACGTAGAACACCAGCGCAGCCGCCGTGATCCAGGCGAACATTGCGTCGAACTTCCAGGCCAGCAGCGTCAGCACCATCGCCACCTCGATGACCGTGGGCACGACGCTGTACAGCGAATACGACACCAGCGAGTGCACGGCGCGCGTGCCACGTTCGATGTCGCGCGTCATGCCGCCAGTCTGCCGCTCCAGGTGGAAGCGCAGGCTCAGCGCATGCAGGTGGCGGAACACCTGCAGCGAGATGCTGCGCGCCGTGCCTTCGGTGGCCTTGGCGAAGACCAGCTCGCGCAGTTCGGTGAACAACGTGGTCGAAAAGCGCAGCCCGGCGTAGGCCAGCAGCAGTCCCACCGGCACGACCATCAGCGCGGCGGCATCGCCGGGCTTGATCGCCAGGCTGTCGACCAGTTGCTTCAGCAGCACCGGCACGCCGACGTTGGCCGCCTTGGCCGCCACCATGAAGGCCAGCGCCGCGCCGACGCGCCAGCGGTAGCGCCACAGGTAGGGCAGCAGCTTGCGCAGCGTGGCCCAGTCCGAGCGCGCGCGCGCAGCGGCATCGGCCTCGGCGGGGGCGTTCAGGGCAAGGCCGGTGCGTCGCATGGCGCGTGGGGCGGACGGGGCGTGGAAGAATGGCTCAGGACACAGCCTGGAGAACGTCGATGGACACCGCAACCGGCGCCCAGCCCGGCCAGCTTGGCGGGCCCCTGAGTTTGCCCGATGGCAGCGCACTGGTGATGCGCGTGATGCCGCTGCCGGCCGACGTCAACGGCAACGGCGATGTTTTCGGCGGCTGGATCATGGCCCAGGTGGACATGGCCGGCGCGGTACTGCCCGCGCGCATCGCCAAGGGGCGTATCGCCACCGTCGCGGTGAACGAGTTCATCTTCAAGCAACCGGTGTCGATCGGCGACCTGCTGAGCTTCTACGCCAAGGTGGAGCGCATCGGACGCACCTCGATCACCGTGCACGTCGCGGTCTATGCCGAACGCAACCCGGCCGATCCCAAGGTGGTCAAGGTGACCGAGGCCAACCTGACCTACGTGGCCATCGACCGCGACGGCAAGCCCCGGACGCTGCCTGCGCCGCAATAGCCGGCGCTGCGGCGCTCCTCCGCAGCGGCGGCGATCAGGCCGCCAGACCGCCCTACTTCGGCGTGTGCTTGGCGATCAGGGCCTCGGCCTCGGCCGCCAGCTTCGGGCCGTCGATGCCCTTGGCGGCCACCTCGCGGAACCAGATCGCACGCACGCCGGCCGCGGCGCGCTGGAAGCGCTGCGTCTCGGCCATGTCGAGCACGATGATGCGGTTGCCGGCCTGCTCGATCAGCTGGCGGCCGGTCACGTCGCCCTGATCCATCGCCCGGCCGAACAGCGCCGCGGTCGGCATGCCGCTGTTGGCGTCGATCACCTTCTTGAGGTCGGCCGGCAGCTTGTCGTAGGCGGCCTTGTTCATCGCCACGGCGAAGGTCAGCGTGTACAGCCCCTTGTCGCCGGAGAAGGTGGTGTGGTTCTTGACGATCTGCTGCAGCCGCAGCGAAGGCACCACCTCGAAGGGAATGGTGGTGCCGGTGATCACGCCTTTTTGCAGCGCCTCGCCGATGGACGTCACCGGCATGCCCACCGGGGTGGCGCCGAGGTTCTCGAGCATGATGTTCACCACGCGCGAGCCGCCGCGGATCTTCATGCCCTTCAGATCGTCGAGCTTGGTCACCGGGTCCTTGGTGTGGAACAGGCCGGGGCCGTGGGTGTGCACGGCGATCAGCTTGACGTCCTTGAACTCGTCCATCGCGTGCTTCTGCACGAACTCCTGGAAGGCGCGCGAACCCGGTTCGGCCCGGTTGGTGGAGAAGGGCAGCTCGAAGGCCTCGGTCTTCGGGAAGCGCCCCGGCGTGAAGCCGAGCACCGCCCAGACGATGTCCGCCACACCGTCCTTGGCCTGGTCGTACAGCTCGGGCGGCCGGCCGCCGAGCTGCATGCTCGGGAAGTGCTGGATCTTGATGCGCCCGCCGCTGTCCTTCTCGACCTTCTTGATCCACTCGTCGATCGCCAGCTTGGGCACGTTGGCCTGCGCCGGCAGGAACTGGTGGAAGCGCAGCGTCACTTCGGCGGCCAGCGCGGCGGGCAGCGCCGCGGCAAAGGCCAATGCGCCGAGCAGCAGTTTCAGACGGGTCTTCATCATCGCTTTGTCTCCTGTTCATGTTCTGCCAGGAACGGAACCGCACCTTGGCCACCACTCTTGCAGGCCGGAGCATACCGAAGCCGCGCCGCCTGCAAGCCGGGGCTGGCCACGCGGCCACCCGACCCCATTGCGTCCGCCAACGATCGGCCCGCCGTGGTTCAGGCAAGGGTCGACACTCAGTGGTCGATGCGCACCGGCGACAGGAACCCACCCGGGCGCGATGGGTCTTGGTAGCGGATGTACAGGCCGTCGGTTTCGGCGATCACCAGGTCCGGACGACCGTCGCGATCCATGTCGGCGACTGCCACCCCGGAGACGAAGTCGCCGGCAGGGTAATCGACAGGCGACAGATAGCGGCCAGGCGATGCGGGGTCCTGCAGCGCCACCGACACGCGGGCACCGACGATGCTGCAGTTGAAGGCCTCGCAGGGCGAGCTGACCGAGCCGAAATGGGCGACGACCTGGTCGGGCAGGCCGTCGCCGTTCAGGTCGGCAATGACGACCTCGACCAGGGCATCCTGCCTGAAGTCTCCGGGCAGGCTCAGGCTGGCGCAGCGCGCACTGACTTCAGCTGCGGACGGCCCGACCCAGTCGGGCGAACAACTCAAGGCCGGCGCAAAACGCCCAGGCGCAGCGTCCAGTTGCAGCAGGACGGACAGGTCCTGCACTCCCTCACCGCTGGTGGCCAGTATCGTGTTGAAGGTGGCGATGTCGACGCGGCCGTCGCGATCGAAGTCGCCGACGGTCATCGCCACCGGGTCGTTGCCCACCGGATATCTGTCTGCCGCAAGGAAGCGACCCGGCGCGCCACGGTCCTGAAGCAGGACGGCCACCGTGCCCGGGTGAGGCGGCACGCCTCGGGCATGCAGACTTGCGGCGACATCCGTCCATCCGTCGCCATCGAAGTCGGCAGCGACCACCGCCCAGTACGACTCCGACGACTCCTCCGGCGTGTCGGAGCCACATCCCGTCAACAGCGCCAGTGCACAGAGCGCCGCCATCCTCCAGCGCCGGCGATGCGGCAGCGCAGTCCTGGCTCGATGCATACCCTTCCCACCCGACGTCACTGTGCGACGAGCTTAGCGATCGGGCGCGTGGCGCCCTTGCGTACCGTCAATGGCCAGCGATTTGCCCGCTGCGTGGCGCCGCGCGGTGGGCCTGCTGGCAGGTGCCCGGATCAGTCGACGAAGAAGTCCGGAATCAGGTCCTTCGTGCCCGGGGTGACGCTGTAGCGCGCGAAGTCGGTCTCGCCGCGTTCGGCCAGCAGTGCGTCGTCGATGTAGAAGTTGCCGGTCACCTGCTTCGCATCGCTGGTCAGGATCAGGTAGGCGGCGTCGGCCAGGATCTCCGGCGTGCGGCACTTGCCGATGTCCACTCCGGGGATCATCTGAAGCGCGGCGGTGTTGATCGCCGTGCGCGGCCACAGGCTGTTGACGCCGATGCCATGGCGGCGGAACTCGCCGGCGTGGCCCAGCGTGCACATGCTCATGCCGTACTTGGCCATCGTGTAGGCGGTGTGCGCCTTGAACCAGTGCTCGCGCATCGACAGCGGCGGGCTCATGTTGAGCACGTGCGGGTTGCGTCCGGCCTTGGCGCTCTTGATCAGCTCGGGCAGGCAGGCCTGCGTGCAGCAGTAGGTGCCGCGCACGTTGACGCCGAACATCAGGTCGAAGCGCTTCATCGGCGTGGATGGCGTGTCGGTCAGGCTGATCGCACTGGCGTTGTTCACCAGGATGTCGATGCCGCCGAAGCGCGCCACCGCCTGCTCCACCGCGGCCTGCACGCTGGCCTCGTTGCGGATGTCGCATTGCAGCGCCAGCGCGTGTCCACCGGCAGCCTCGACCTCGAGGGCTGCGCTGTAGATCGTGCCGGGCAGCTTCGGGTTGGTCTCGGCCGTCTTGGCGGCGATGACGACGTTCGCGCCGTCGCGCGCCGCGCGCCGGGCGATGGCCAGGCCGATGCCGCGCGAGGCACCGGTGATGAAGAGGGTCTTGCCTTGCAGGTTCATCGGGTGTGCTCCTTTTGCAGTGTGGCGATATGGGCGGCCAGCGCCTCGCCGCAGGCGCGGTACACGGGCTCGCCGGGATGAAAACCGTCCGCTGCCATGGCTTCCGGGCCGAGTTCGAAGCGTATAGGCACGTGCGACACGTCGCGCCGCGTGGCCGCCCAGCGCGCCACCGCGTCGTCATGGCGACGCGCGTCGTCGCCCATCACGCGCTTCAACGGCTGCGGCAGCAGCGGGAAGCGGTGCACCGGAGGCAGCGGCGCAAACACGACATGCGTCACGCCGCGCTCGGCCAGCAGCCAGTCGGCCAGCGCCGCGCGCTGCTTCAGCGCACGGCTTGGCGGCACCAGGTCGATGACGTCGTTCACGCCGGTCACCACCACCGCCACTTCGGCGCGCGGCGTGGGCTGCCGGCGCAGCAGCTCGTGCACCTCGCGTGTCGTCAGGCCGGATTTCGCATGCAGCGACCAGTGCACCGGCCGGCCGGCCTGCTGGTGCAGCGCGCGGCTCAGATGGCCGGCCAGCGCCTGGTCCTGGTGCGCCACGCCGACGCCGGCAGCGGACGAATCACCGGCAATGAGCACGCGCAGCGCCACGCCGCCATGGCCCAGCCGGCCCCGCCGCGGCCCTTCGGGCTCGGGCAGCACCGGCGCGCGCCGGCGGGTTTGCACCGCCTGCGTTACCAGCACCGGCGCGAGCACCAGTTTCAATGCAAGCGACACGGCGCGGCCCCCGGGCGGATCAGAACTTCGAGAAGTCGGGCTTGCGCTTCTGGAAGAAGGCCTGGAAGGCCTCCATCGCCTCGGGGCTGCGCAGCCGCGCGGCGAACAGCTCGGCTTCGTTGCGGATGGTCTGGCGGATGGCGTCGAGCTGCGGCGCGCGCAGCAGCTTCTTCGCCTCGCGCACGGCGCCGGGCGGCAACTGGTTGAAGCGCTCGGCGACGCGCCGCGCGTGGTTCACCACCTCACCGGCGGGCAGCACGGCATTCGCCAGCCCCATGTCCACCGCGTCGGCGCCGCTGAAAGGTTCGCCCAGCAGCAGCTTCTCGGCCGCACGCGCCTGCCCGATGCGCTGCGGCAGCACCAGGCTGGAGGCGAACTCCGGCACCAGACCCAGGCTGACGAAGGGCATCGCCAGCCGGGCCTCGTCGGAAACGAAAGCGAAGTCGCAGTGCAGCAGCATCGTCGTGCCGATGCCGATGGCCGCGCCGGTGACCGCCGCGATCACCGGCTTGTCGCATTCGAGCAGCGCGAACATGAACTGGAACACCGGCGCGTCCATGCCGCTGGCCGGCGGGCGCGACATGAAATCCTCGATGTCGTTGCCCGAGGTGAAGATGCCCGGCTGGCCGGTGATCAGCACCGCGCGCACGCCGGCGTCGGCCTGCGCGGCGCGCAGCGCGTCGGCCATCGCCTGGTACATCGCAGCGGTGAGCGCGTTCTTCTTCTCCGGCCGCGCGATCTCGATGGTGGCCACGCCGTTCAGCGTGGCGGTCCGGATGCTCATACGCGTTCCAGGATGCCGGCCGCGCCCTGGCCCATGCCGACGCACATCGTCACCATGCCGTACTTCAGGTTATGACGGCGCAGCGCGTGCACGGTGGTGGCGGCGCGGATGGCGCCGGTGGCGCCCAGCGGGTGGCCCAGCGCGATGGCGCCGCCCATCGGGTTGACCTTGCTCTGGTCCAGGCCGAGCGAGTTGATCACCGCCAGCGACTGCGCCGCGAAGGCCTCGTTCAGCTCGATCCAGTCCAGCGCGTCCTGGCTCAGGCCGGCCAGCTTCAGCGCCGCCGGAATGGCTTCGATCGGGCCGATGCCCATGATCTTCGGGTCCACGCCGCGCGCGGCAAAGCTGACGAAGCGCGCCAGCGGCTTCAGGTCGAACTGCTTGACCGCACGCTCGCTGGCCAGGATCAGGCAGCCGGCACCGTCGCTGGTCTGGCTGCTGTTGCCGGCGGTGACGCTGCCCTTGGCGGCGAACACCGGCTTGAGCTTGGCCAGGCCTTCGGCCGAGGTGTCGGCACGCGGGCCTTCGTCGACAGTGACCGTACGCGTTTTCAGCGTGGTCTCGCCCTTGTCCACATCCACCAGGTTCGGCAGGCGGTCGGTCACTTCCACGGGCGTCATCTCGGCGGCGAACTCGCCGGACGCGATGGCCTTCAAGGCGCGCTGATGCGACTGCAGCGCAAAGGCGTCCTGCGCCTCGCGGCTCACCTTCCATTGCTGCGCCACCTTCTCGGCAGTCATGCCCATGCCGTAGGCGATGCCGAGGTTCTCGTCGCGCACGAACACTTCCGGGTTGAAGGAGGGCTTGTTGCCGCCCATCGGCACCATGCTCATGCTCTCGGTGCCGCCGGCCAGCATGACGTCGGCCTCGCCGACGCGGATGCGGTCGGCCGCCATCTGCAGCGCGGTCAGTCCGGACGCGCAGAAGCGGTTGACGGTGACCCCGGCCACCGAATGCGGCAGCCCGGCCAGCACCGCGGCGGCGCGCGCCACGTTGATGCCCTGCTCGGCCTCGGGGAAGGAACAGCCGATGACCGCGTCCTCGATGGCCTTGGGATCCAGCGCCGGCACCTGCGACAGCGCATGGCGGATCGTGGCGATCAGCAGGTCGTCGGGCCGGGTGTTGCGGAAGTAGCCGCGGCCGGACTTGCCGATCGGCGTGCGGGTGGCGGCGACGATGTAGGCGTCTTGTACTTGCTTGCTCATGGGTTGCTCCGTTCAGTTGCGGACAGGCTTGCCCGTTTGCATCATTCCCATGATGCGTTCCTGCGTCTTGGGGTGCTCAAGCAGCGAGCAGAAGTGCTTGCGCTCCAGCGACATCAGGTATTCCTCGTTCACCAGGCTGCCGGCGTCGACGTCGCCGCCGCAGATCACGTCGGCGATCAGGCCGCTGATGTGATAGTCGTGCGCGCTGATGAAGCCGCCGTCGCGCATGTTCGCCAGCTGGCCCATGATCGTGGCCTTGGCCGAGCGGCCGGCCACCGGGAAGGTCTTCCGCACCGGCGCCCGCCAGCCCGAGTCGAACATCGCCTTGGCCTGGGCGATGGCCACGTACAGCAGCTCGTCCTTGTGCGGCACGATGACGTCGTCGTCGAGCAGGTAGCCGAGCTTGCGCGATTCGATCGCGCTGGTGCCCACCTTGGCCATCGCCGCGGCGGTGAAGCCCTCGCGGATGAACGGGAACAGGTCGGCATTGGCGTTGCCCGCCGCCGCCATCTCGGCCGCACGTCGCGCGATGTAGGCCAGGCCGCCGCCGCCGGGGATCAGGCCCACGCCCACTTCCACCAGACCGATGTAGCTTTCCATCGCCACCACGCGCTTTGCGCAGTGCACGGCCACCTCGCAGCCGCCGCCGAGCGCCATGCCGCGCACCGCCGCCACCGTCGGCACGTTGGCATAGCGGATGGCGAGCATCGCGTCCTGCAGCTTCTTCTCTTCCGGCGCGATGGCCTTGGCGCCCCCCTTCATGAAGGTGGGCAGCATCGCCTGCAGGTCGGCACCGTAGGAGAACGGATCGTCGCCCGACCAGATCACCAGGCCCTTGTACTGCTGTTCGGCCAGCGCGATGCCCTTGGCCAGACCCTCGATCACGCCCGGGCCGATGGCATGCACCTTGGTCTTGATGCTGGCGATGACCACCTCGTCGTCCAGCGTCCACAGGCGCATCGACTCGTCCTCGGCCAGCGTCTTGCCGGCGGTGGCCGGGTCCAGGCGCGCGGCGCCCAGCACGTTCTCGCGGAAGTGCTGGCGCTGGTACACCGGCAGCGCCGACAGCGCCACGTAGGACTTCTTGTTCGGGCTCCAGGAGCCCTCGGCCGTGTGCACGCCCTTGTCGGCGATCGACCCTTCGAACACCCAGGCCGGTAGCGGCGCCTTGCACAGCGCCTTTCCGGATTCGATGTCCTCTTGGATCCACTGGGCCACCTGTTTCCAGCCGGCTTCCTGCCACAGCTCGAACGGCCCCTGCTTCACGCCGAAGCCCCAGCGCATCGCGAAGTCGATGTCGCGCGCGCTGTCGGCGATCGTGCTCAGGTGCACCGCCGCGTAGTGGAAGCTGTTGCGGTGCAGCGCCCACAGGAACTGGGCCTGCGGGTTGCTGCTCTCGCGCAGCAGCTTCAGCCGCTCGGCGGCAGGTTTCTTCAGCATGCGCTCGACGATGGCATCGGCCTTGCCGCCCGCGGCCACGTAGCCTCCGGTGGCGGCATCGAAGCGTTGGATCTCCTTGCCCACCTTCTTGTAGAAGCCCGCGCCGGTCTTCTGGCCCAGCGCGCCGGCCTGCAGCAGCTTCTGCAGATCGGCCGGCGTGGCGAAGCTGGCATAGAACGGGTCGGTGTCGGCCGACAGCGTGTCCTGCAGCGTCTTGATGACGTGCGCCATCGTGTCCAGGCCCACCACGTCGGCGGTGCGGAATGTGCCGCTGCTGGCTCGGCCCAGCTTCTTGCCTGTAAGGTCGTCGACGACGTCGTAGCTCAGGCCCGCCTTTGCGGCCTCGAGCATCGTGGCCAGCAGGCCGGCGATGCCGACGCGGTTGGCGACGAAGTTCGGCGTGTCCTTGGCGCGCACCACGTTCTTGCCCAGGCCGCTGGTGACGAAGGCCTCCAGCTGGTCCAGCACCTCAGTGCGCGTGCTGGGGGTGGGGATCAGCTCCACCAGTGCCATGTAGCGCGGCGGGTTGAAGAAGTGGATGCCGCAGAAGCGCGCGCGCATCTCCTCGGGGATGGCTTCGCTCAGCTGGGTGATCGACAGGCCCGAGGTGTTGCTGGCCAGGATGGCGTGCGGCGCCACGTGCGGCGCGATCTTCTTGTACAGGTCGAGCTTCCAGTCCATGCGCTCGGCGATGGCCTCGATCACCAGGTCGCAGCCAGCCAGCTGCGCCAGGTGCTCCTCGTAGTTGGCCGGCTGGATCAGCGCGGCGCCTTCGGGAACGCCCAGCGGCGCGGGCTTGAGCTTCTTCAGGTTGTCGATCGCCTTCAGGGCGATGCCCGACTTCGGGCCCTCCTTGGCGGGCAGGTCGAAGAGCACGACCGGCACCTTGCAGTTGACCAGGTGGGCGGCGATCTGCGCGCCCATCACGCCGGCGCCAAGCACGGCCACCTTGCGCACATTGAAACGACTCATGGGTTCACTCCTGCGGATGCAAAAAGGCCCGGCAGCGCCGGGCCAGGGGGTTCACTCGACGCGCAGCCAGGTCTGCGTGCGGCCCAGCATCGGCGTGCCGATGTAGCCGCGCACCTCGAGCTTCTTGCCGGCGTCGACCGGCTTGATGCGCACCTTGTAGACCTTGCCATTGTTCGGATCGAGGATGTCCCCGCCGATCCACAGGGCCTTGTCCGCCAGGTCCTGCTTGATCTCGCGCAGGATGGTCATGCCCTGCACCGGCTGCCCCTTGCGCTCGTCGGTGCATTCGGTGCACTTGGCGTCCGGCTTGTCGCTGAGGATCTTCTCCACCTTGCCGGTGAGCACGCCACCGTTGTCGGTGATGCGCACCAGCGACTTCTCGGCCTTGGTTTCGTCGTCGATGGTTTTCCACAGGCCGGCGGGCGTGGCCTGCGCCCAGGCGGTGCCGACGCCGGCCAGCAGCAGGGCAGCAAACAGCTTGTTCATGTCTCGTCTCCTTCGGGGGCGGGTGCGGTGCGGGCTCAGAAGAGCGCCTCTTCCATTTCCATCAGGGGCGCCAGGCCGGAGCGGGCGGTGCGAATCAGCCCGGCCGTCTCGGGCAGCAGCTTGGCGAAGTAAAAGCGCGCCGTGTGCAGCTTGGCCTGGTAGAACGGATCGCCCGAGTCCTGCTTGGCCAGCGCGATCTTCGCCATGCGCGCCCAGAAGTAGGCGAACACCAGGTGGCCGCAGACACGCAGGTAGTCGGTGGCCGCGGCGCCCACCTCGTCGGCATTGCGCATCGCCTTCATGCCGAGTTCCATGCTGAGCTTGGTCACCTTGTCGCCCAGGTCGGCCAGCGGGTTGACGAACTCCTGCATGGCCTCGTCGGTGCCCTCTTCCTCGACGAACTCGGTGACCAGCTTGGCGAACTTGCGCATCTTCGCGCCGTTGTCGCCCAGCACCTTGCGGCCCAGGAAGTCCAGCGCCTGCACCGTGTTCGTGCCTTCGTAGATCAGGTTGATGCGGGCATCGCGCACGTACTGCTCCATGCCCCATTCCTTGATGTAGCCGTGGCCGCCGAAGACCTGCAGGCACTGGCTGGTGGCGATCCAGCCGTTGTCGGTGAGGAAGGCCTTGACGATCGGCGTCAGCAGCGCCACCAGGTCGGCGGCATCCTTGCGCTCGTCCTCGTCGTCCGCGGCGTGCTCCTTGTCGAGCAGCAGCGCACAGTACATGGCCAGCGCGCGTCCGCCTTCGGCATAGGCGCGCGCGGTCAGCAGCATGCGGCGCACGTCGGGATGCACGATGATCGAGTCGGCCGGCTGCTCCGGGCTCTTCGGGCCGGACAGTGCGCGCATCTGGATGCGGTCCTTGGCATAGGCCGCCGCGTTCTGGTAGGCGACCTCGGTCAGGCCCAGCGACTGGTTGCCCACGCCCAGACGCGCCGCGTTCATCATCACGAACATCGCGTTCAGGCCCTTGTTGGGCTGCCCGACCAGCGAGCCGACGGCGCCGTCCAGGATCATCTGGCAGGTGGCGCTGCCATGGATGCCCATCTTGTGCTCGAGCGCGCCGCAGTGGATGCCGTTGCGCTCGCCCATCGAGCCGTCGGCGTTGACCTTGTACTTGGGCACGACGAACAGCGAGATGCCCTTGCTGCCGGCCGGGGCGTCCGGCAGGCGCGCCAACACCAGGTGGATGATGTTGTCGGCCAGGTCGTGCTCGCCGGCGCTGATGAAGATCTTCTGGCCGGTGATCTTGTAGCTGCCGTCGGCCTGCGGCTCGGCCTTGGTGCGCAACAGGCCCAGGTCGGTGCCGCACTGCGGCTCGGTCAGGCACATCGTGCCCGACCATTCGCCCTTGGCCAGCTTCGGCAGGTACAGCGCCTTCTGCTCCGGCGTGCCGTGCTCGTGCAGCGCGGCATAGGCGCCGTGCGACAGCCCCGGGTACATCGTCCAGGCCTGGTTGGCCGAGTTCAGCATCTCGTAGAAGCACTGGTTGAGCAGCACCGGCAGGCCCTGGCCGCCGTAGGCCGGGTCGCAGACCATCGCCGGCCAGCCGCCTTCGACGTAGGCCGCATAGGCATCCTTGAAGCCGTCGGGGGTGCGCACCTCGTGCGTGGTCTTGTCGAGCTTGCAGCCCTGCTGGTCGCCGCTGATGTTCAGCGGGAAGACCACCTCGGCGGCAAACTTGCCGCCCTCCTCGAGCACCGAGTTCATCGTCTCGGCATCGATGTCCTTGTGCCGCGGCATCGCTTTCAGTTCATCGACCGCGTTCAGCAATTCGTGCATCACGAACTGCATGTCGCGCAAGGGCGGGTTGTACTGAGGCATGGTTGAAGGCTCCTTGGGTGGACGGATTCAGTGGCTGGGCTTGTGCACGTCGACCGGCTCGGCGCGGTAGTGCTCGACCAGGCGTTCGAAAGCGGTGCGCGCGCGCTGGTCGGCGCCGGGCAGGCGCATCAGACGCGCGTCGTGATGCAGCGCGAGAACCAGGCCGTGCATCTCGAACAGCATCTGCGGCACATCGGTGTCGGGGCGCAATTGGCCGTCTTCGATCGCGATGCGGATCGAACGTTCCAGTGCGTCGTGCCAGGACCGCACCATGCCGACGAGCGCATCGCGCACCGGACCGGGCCGGTCGTCGAACTCGACGGCGCCGCTGATGTAGATGCAGCCCGAGTCGACCTCGACCGAGACGCGGCGCAGCCAGCGCTCGAACAGCGCGCGCAGTCGCGGGATGCCGCGCGGTTCGCGCATCGAGGGGAAGAAGACCTCTTCCTCGAAGCGGCGGTGGTACTCGCGGATGACGGCGATCTGCAACTCCTCGCGCGAGCCGAAGTGAGCGAACACGCCCGACTTGCTCATGTGCGCCACCTCGGCCAGCGCACCGATCGACAGGCCTTCCAGGCCCATCTGGGAAGCCAGCGCCAGGGCCGAATCGAGGATCGCTGCGCGCGTCTGGCGACCCTTCTGCAACGGCCTGGCCGATGCGGGCTCGATGCTCGAACGAAGCGGCGGATGGGAGGACACGGTGCGCTGCGGCGGGTTGCCAATTGAAACGAACGATCGTGCTATTTTGCAGCTCCAGCCCCCGTCGCGCCATAGGCAAGGCGTGAATTTCTAGGTGATGGGTTCTAGAAGAACGCAGAAGCCGCGGGTTTACCCGAACTCGGTGACCGTCAGATGGCGGACGCTGCGGGCTTCGGGCATGCAGCCCCACGGTTGAGCGGCGGCATTGGATTCGATTACCCTTGCAGCCATGGATGTGTTGCAGCTCGATGTGTCGGGGCGCCCGCAGGCCTGGATCGCGCCACGCGAGGCGGCTTTGCTGTATGCCGCCGATGCCGTGGCCTGGACGCTGGGCGACACCTTCCAGGTGCTTCGCGGCGGCATCCAGCGCATCAGCGGCAAGCAGTCGCGCATCGAACTGCACCCGATCATCGCCGTGCGCGGCACCATCCCGTCGCGCGCCTGGCGGCAGGCACCGGCGCTCAGCAACCCCAAGCTCTTCGTCCGCGACCGCCACGTGTGTGCCTATTGCGGCGGGCGGTTCCACTTCGACGAGCTGACGCGCGAGCACATCCGGCCGGTGTCGCGCGGCGGCGACGACAGCTGGATGAACTGCATCACCGCCTGCCGGGCCTGCAACGGGCGCAAGGGCAACCGCCTGCCCGAAGAAGCGCGCATGAGCCTGCTGTACCTGCCCTACGTGCCCAGCCTGCACGAGGACATGATCCTGCGCGGCCGGCGCATCCTGGCCGACCAGATGGATTTCCTGCTCGCCAGCGTGCCGCGCAGCAGCCGCCTGCACGGCTGAACGGCCGTGCGGCCTTCAGGGCGGCGCCGAGACGCCGGCCGGCGGCGGTGTGCCGGGCGGCGGCACTGCGGGCGGCGCGTAGCCGGGCGGTGGCGCGGCAGGCGGCCGGTAGCCGGGCGGCGGTGGCGGCAGCGCCGGGACCGCGCGCTGGGCGCTGATCGAGCCCGGCAACTGGTTGCCGCGCAGCACCATGCATTGGGCATAGGCGTGGTCGTAACGCTGCTGCAGCCCGGCATTGGCCGCCTGGGATCCGGCGCCGCCCATGGCGCCGCCGACGGCCAGCCCGGCGCCGGCACCCCAGGCCGCAGCCTGCGAGGCCGGGTTGGCGTAGTAGCCCCAGCCGCCGTAGCTGCCGTAGCCGATCAATGCACCCATGGCCGCGCCGACCGCGGTACCCACCAGCGCCGTGGCGGCAGCCTGGTTGTTGGCCTGCTGCACGGCCGGCTCGACGCTGGCCTGCGCTTGCTGCAGGCAGACGGCCTGGTCGGCCTGGTAGGCGCCGGCACCCTTCTGCGCGCCGGGCAGCACCAGTACGCTCGGGCCGACCGGACTGAGCGCGCAGCCCTGAAGCAGCACGGCGAGTGATGCGCCCGCCGTCAGCCGGGCCCGGCGTCGATTCACGGCGCGAGCTGCGGCGCGACGCCGCTGCCGGGAGCCTGCGGCAACACCGTCATCCAGTCCTGACTGCATTGCTGCACGTAGGGGTAGTAGCCCGCAGGCTGCGCGCAGTAGTACCAATAGCTGGCCGCCGGCGCCGCGGGCGCCGGCGCGACGATCACCTGCGCCACGGGCGGCACGGGCACGGCCACCGGCGCGACATAGGGCCACGCACCCCAGTAGGCGGCCGCCGGCGCACCGACATACACGCCGACGCGCGGGCCCCAGTAGCCCGACCTCCAGTATCCCGGCCCCCAGTATCCCGGCCCCCATTTGGCGGCACCCCAGCCGGGGTAAGCGGGTGGCCTGACCACTGGCGGCAGCGGGCGCACGGGCCCGCCGTAGTAAGCCCCGGGCGGCGGCCGCCAGCCACCGGGCGGTGGGCCGCCATGGGCGGAAGCGGCAGCACAGGCCAAGGTGGCAACGGCTGCGAAGGCCGGTCCGAGCAGACGACGGTTCATGATGGCTCCAGCACCGGACGCGTGCGCGCCGGCTACCGCTTTCCTTAACGCGCCATGCGCCGCTGCGGTGCACAGCGGCCGGGCCTCAGCCGTCGCGCTGGCGAAATCGCATCACCTGCAATATGTTGCTGTAGTCGTCGGTCCAGGTGCGTCGGCCTGGGCGCTGCGGCAGCGGTACGGCCACCTCGTCGACCAGCGGCAGCTGCAGCGCGCCGCGCTCCTCGGCCAGCAGCACCCAGTCGGACGAGGAGGTGCTGGGGTCGCCTTCCACGCCCGCATCCGCCACCAGCACCGCCTGCAGGCCCAGTTCGGCGGCGATGCGCTCCACCACGGGCACCAGCTCGAGATAGGTGTTGCTGAGGTGCAGCGCAATCACGCCGCCGGGCTTCAGGCGCTGGCGGTACAGCGTGATGGCCTCGCGCGTGAGCAGATGCACCGGAATCGCGTCGCCCGAGAAGGCGTCGACCACCAGCAGGTCGAAACGGCGCTCGTGCTCGGCCTGCAGCAGCAGGCGGCCGTCGCCTACCGCGACGTCGACGCGCGCCGGCGAATCGGCGATGAAGCTGAAGTGCCGATGCGCGGCGTCGACGATGGCCTCGTCGATCTCGTAGAAGCGGAAGTGGTCGCCCGGCTTGCCGTAGGCCACGATGGTGCCGGCCCCCAGGCCCACCGCGCCCACCTCCAGCGGACGGTCGGCCAGCGCGCGGAACAGGCGTCCGACGCCCGAGTTCGGGCTGTAGTAGCTGGTCGGCCGCTGCCGGAACTGCGGCGCCAGGAACTGCTGGCCGTGCATGATGCTGCCGTGCACCAGCACGCGCTCGTGGGCGTCGGGCTTGTCGCGGCCGTACTCGCGCACCCGCAGCACGCCGTAGAAGTTGCGGCTGATGAAGCTGACCTCGCTCAGCGCCGATTGCACGCGCACGGCGGCCGTGGCCAGGGTGCCGAGCAGCACCACGCCGGCCATCGCGGCCCAGACGCGTGCCTGCCCCGGCTGCCAGGAGCGCCAGAACAGCGCCGCGGCCAGCAGCACCAGGCCAAGCTCCACCTCGAAGTAGCCGCGCATCAGCACGGGCGCGCCCAGTGCCACGGCCGCACCGCCGACCACACCGCCGGCCGACACCGCCAGGTAGAACTGCGTCAGCCGGGCCGGCGCCGGCCGCATGCGTGCCAGCTCGCCGTGGCAGAACATGCAGACGACGAACAGGCCGAGCAGGAACACCAGCATCTGCGGGGCGATGCCGGGGACCTGCCGCTGCAGCAGCAGCATCGCGCTCATCAGCGCCAGCGCAGCCAGCGTGGCCGCGCGGAACGCGCGCTGCGGATACCAGCGGTCGCTGTCGAAGCACAGCGTGAAGCTGAGCAGGTAGATCACCAGCGGCAGCACCCACATCATCGGGAACGACGGGATGTTCTGCGTCAGATGGTTGGTGAGCGCCACCAGCGCATAGCTGCCCAGTGCCGCCAGCACGAACCAGCCGAACGTGCGCCGCCAGCCCGGAGCCGGGCCCTCGTTCACCGTCGCGGTCGGCCCGACCGGTCGTCGATGACGCAGGCTGATGACGCACAGCGCCAGCACGTAGACCGCATAGGCTGCCGACCAGGCCACGCCCTGCGCGGCCGTGGGCAGCCAGGGCTCGATCAGCCACGGATAGGCCAGCAGCGCGGCCAGCGAGGCGCCGTTGGACACCGCGAACAGCCGGTACGGATTGCCGCCGGGCTGCCGCGCCGCGACCCAGGCCTGCAGCAGCGGGCTGGTCATGGCCAGCAAGGTGAAGGGCAGCCCGATGGTCAGCAGCAGCAGCCCGAGGATCTGCAGCCCGGGGTCGGCCGATTCCAGCCCGGGCCAGGCCGTCACCGGCACGATCGGCAACAGCGCCAGGCTGCCCAGCAACAGCACGATATGCAGCCCCTTCAGCGCGCGGCTGCGGCCGTGGCGCACCAGGTGGTGCGCGAAGGCATAGCCCATCAGCAGCGCGGCCTGGAAGAACACCAGGCAGGTGGCCCACACCGCCACGCTGCCGCCGAAACGCGGCAGGATCAGCTTGGCGATGATCGGCTGCACCAGGAACAGCAGGAAGGCACTGAGGAAGACGGTGACGGCAGTCAGTGCCATGCGCGGCCCAGGGATGCGGCGGGTGCCGGCGTGGCGCCCTTCCGTGCCGGGATGCTAAGCGAGCCCGCGCGCCGCGCCATCCAGCAGCGCCTGCAGCTGCGCCAGCGTGTCGGCCTCGTGCAGCGGCTTGTCCTGCCGGATGCGCAGCATGCGCGGAAAACGCACCGCGATGCCGCTCTTGTGCCGCGGGCTGCGGTTCACGCCCTCGAAGCCGAGCTCGAACACCAGCGTCGGCCGCACGCTGCGCACCGGGCCGAACTTCTCCAGCGTGTGCGCGCGGATCACCCGGTCGACCTGCGCGAACTCCGCGTCGCTCAGGCCCGAGTAGGCCTTCGCGAACGGCACCAGCTGCAGCCCTCCGGGCTGCGCCGGCTCCCGCCGCGCCATCGCCTCGACCACGGCCTGCGCCTCGACGGCATCACGCGGCGCGCGGTTCCACACGGCGAAGGTGTAGTCGGTGTACACGCCGGCACGCCGTCCATGCCCGGCCTGCGCGTAGATCAGCACGCAGTCCACGCTGAGCGGCTCGAGCTTCCACTTCCACCAGGTGCCGCCCGACTTGCTGCGACCGCTGCCGTAGGACGAGTCGAGGGCCTTCAGCATCAGGCCCTCGACACCGCGCTCGCGCGCCTGGGCACGCAGCGCGGCCAGCGCCGGCCAGTCCGCCCCGGCCAGCACCGGCGACAGCCGCAGGCCGCAGGCCTCGCACAGCGGCTGCAGACGCGCACGACGCTCATGCAGCGGCCGGGCGCGCAGGTCCTCGCCCTGGCTCTCCAGCAGGTCGTAGGCGACGAAGGCCACCGGCGATTCGGCGAGCAGCTTCTTCGTCAGCGTCTTGCGGCCGATGCGCTGCTGCAGCCGCTGGAAAGGCCCCGGCGCGCCGTCGATCCAGACCAGCAGTTCGCCGTCGAGCACCGTGCCCGGCGGCAGGTGCGCGGCGGCGGCCACCACCTCGGGAAAGCGTTCGGTGACCAGCTCCTCGCCACGCGACCAGATCCAGCAGCCGCTACCGCGGCGCACCAGCTGCGCGCGGATGCCGTCGTACTTCCACTCCGCCTGCCAGGCCGCCGGCTCGCCGAGGCGCTGCGAAATCGGCAGCCCGTCGTCGGGCAGCGCATGCGCCAGGAAGAATGGGTAGGGCTGGCCGGCCTCGGCGGGTGCGGTCGGGTCGCGCAGCGCCAGAAAGCGCTGCGCCGTAGGCGGTGTGCGTGCATCGGTGTAGCCCATCAGCCTCTGCGCCACGAGCCGGGCATCGACGCCGAAGGCCTCGGCCAGCGCGCGTTGCACCAGCAGCCTGCTGGCGCCGACACGGAAGCCGCCGCCGATCAGCTTGGTCAGCAGGAAGCGCCCGGGTGCGTCCAGCTCACGCCACCAGTGCGCCAGCGCCGCGGCCTGCGCCTGCGGCTCCTGCCCGCGCAGCGGCAGCAGCCGTTGGTCCATCCATGCGGCCAGTCCGAGCGCGCTGTCGCGCTCCGGCCGGGGCAGCACGTGGGCGATGGTCTCGGCCAGATCGCCGACGGCCTGGTAGCTTTCCTCGAACAGCCAATCGGGCAGCCCGGATTCGCGGCAGGCGGTGGCGCGCAGCAGGGCCGTGGGCACCGTCTGTCGCGGCTTGCCGCCGGCCAGGAAGTACACCGCCCAGGCCGCGTCGGCGGGATCGGCGCTTTCAAAGTAAGCGCGCAGCGCCGCCACCTTGTCGAGGACGGACGTGCTGGCATCCAGCGCCGCATACAGCGCCGCGAAGGCCTTCATCGGCGCCGCACCCGGCCCGGCACGGGCTATGGCGTCGGCGGGCCGCCGTCTTCGCCGCCCGCGGCGGCTTCTTCTTCCGTGTGCTGCTTGACGATCAGCACCGGCACCGGCGCGGCGTGCAGCACCTCGTGCGAGACCGAGCCGAGCATGGCGCTGCGCAGCGTGCCCATGCCGCGCGCGCCCATCACCACCATGTCGCAGCCGAAGTTCTCGAGGATGTCGATCAGCGTGTGCGCCGGGTCGCCGCGCGCGACCTCGATCTCGTGCTCGACGCCGGCTGCGCGCACCAGCGCCTGCGCCGGCTCCAGCAGGTGCAGGCCGGCGCGCGCGCTGACCTCTTCGATGACCTGCGGGTCGTGCGCCAGCAGCATCTCGTACAGCGTGGCGGGCTCCTGCACGTTGGCCAGCACGAGGCTGGCACGCAGGCCCTCGCGGATCATGTGCAGCGCTTGGCGCACCGCGTCGAGCGCGGCGGGCGAGCCGTCCACCGGCACCAGGATCTTCATGGGTGACATCTCCATCGGAAGAGCAACGTCCGCGAACGACAACCGGCCGGCAACGCGCCCACGGGCTTAGCATCGCACAGAACTGCGCGCGCCACCTGCCCCATGACCCGCACCGCCACCGTGCGAACCGCCCATCGGCACAGACCGGCTCCGGCTGCGCATCATGCCGTCTGGACGCGGGAGCCGTCTTGAGCACGCGCAACCTGCACACCCTGCTGAACCCGGCCTCGGTGGCCGTGGTCGGTGCCTCGGTGCGGCCGGACAGCGTCGGCGCCACGCTGTGGCGCAACCTGCGTGCCGGCAGCTACCGCGGGCCGGTGTATGCGGTCAACCCGCGGCACCGCCGGCTCGATGGCCAGAGCGTCTACCCGAGCGTGGACGACCTGCCGGCCGTCCCCGAACTGGCGCTGGTGTGCACGCCCGCCGCCACCGTGCCCGAGATCGTGCAGGCGCTGGGCCGCCGCGGCACGCGCGCCGTGGCCCTGCTCAGCGACGGGCTGGATGCGGCGCAGCGCCAGGCGGTGATCGACACGGCGCGCCGGCAGCAGATGAGCCTGCTCGGGCCGGGCAGCGTGGGCCTGCTGTCGCCGCAGGTCGGGCTCAACGCCAGCATCGCGCACAGCGACGCGGCCGCGGGTGAACTGGCCTTCGTGTCGCAGTCGGGCTCGCTGGTCAGCGCCGTGCTGGACTTCGCGCGGGCGCGCTCGATCGGCTTCTCGCACGTGGTCGCGCTCGGACGGCACGGGTTGGTGGATGTCGCCGAACTGCTGGACGTGCTGGGCAGCGACGCGCAGACGCGCTCCATCCTGCTGTACATCGAGACCATCGAAGCGCCGCGCCGGTTCCTGTCGGCGGCGCGCGCCGCGGCGCGCAACAAGCCGGTGATCGTGGTGCGCTCGGGGCGTGCGGCCGATGCGGCCGCCGACCGGGTCTACGACGCGGCCATCGCCCGCGCCGGCATGCTGCGCGTGCGCACGTTGCAGCAGCTGTTCCTGGCCGCCGAGACGCTGGCGCGCTTTCGCGGCAACCGCAGCGAGGAGCTGGCCATCCTGGGCAACGGCCGCGGCGCGACAGCCATGGCCGCCGACGCCGCGGATCGCGCCGGCATCTCGCTTTGCACACTGCAGCCGGCCACGCTGCAGGCGCTTCAGCCGCTGCTGCAGACGGACGCCGCGCCGCGCACGCCGCTGCTGCTGCACAGCGACGCCGCGCCGCAGGAATACGTGCAGGCGCTGCAGCACCTGAGCGAGGATCCGGCGCAACCCGCGCTGCTGGTGATCCACGCGCCGCGCGCGCAGGTGCAGAGCGCGCAGGTGGCGCGCGCCATCCTGCCGCTGGCGCGCACGACGCCACCGCGCGTGATGGGCTGCTGGCTGGGTGCCTCCGCGGTGGCCGAGGCGCGGCGCGTGTTCCAGCAGACCGGCGTGGCCGGCTACGCGACGCCGGAGGAGGCGGTCGGCGCCTTCTCGATGCTGGTCGACTACCGGCACAACCAGGCGCAGCTGATCGAGGCGCCGCCCAGCAGCAGCGACGAAGTGGCCGTGGACGCCGACGCGGCGCGCGCGCGGGTGCAGCGCGCGCTCGGCGCCGGCCAGCTTCTGCTCGAAGGCGACGACGCGCGCGAATTGCTGGTCCCGTACGGCATCGCCGTGCAGGCAAGCTGGCGGGTCGAACCCGAACCCTATGCGGCGGCCAGCGCCGCCGAGAAAACCGGCTATCCGGTGGCGCTCGCGCTGCGCGTGCCCGAGCCGGCGCACTCCGAAGGTGGCGCCGAGCGCCGCCTGGACCTGCGCAGCGCGGTGCAGGTGCGCGACGCCGCGCGGCGCATGCTGGCGGGGCTGCAGCGCGGCTGGCCCGAGCTCGCGGCCGAGGGTTTCGACGTCGAGGCCATGGCGCGGCCGGCCCATGCGCGCACGCTGCGCGTGGCTGTGCGCATCGACCCGTCCTTCGGGCCAGTGATCCTGCTGGGCCACGGCGATTCCGGCGAGGCCGGCGGCGGCGATGCGGCGGTGGCGCTGCCGCCGCTGAACGTGCCGTTGGCACGCGCGCTGATCGACCGCAGCGCCGCGGCGGCGGCGCTGCGCGGGCAGGGAGACATGCCGCCAGCCGACGTGCAGGCGCTGCAGCGGCTGCTGGTCAGGCTGTCGCAGCTGCTGATCGACGTCACGCAGATCGAGGCGGTGGACCTGAGTCCGCTGCTCGTCGGCAGCGACGGCGTGCTGGTGCAGCGTGCACGCGTGCAGCTGAGCCTGGCGGCACCTTGCGGCGCGCTGAACTTCGCCATCCGCCCCTACCCTTCGCAGCTGGTCGAGACCCTGGACTGGCGCGGGCGCCGCCTGACGCTGCGCCCGATCCGCCCCGAGGACGAAGCGCGGCATATCGATTTCCTGAGCCGCATGGAGCCGGCCGACATCCGCATGCGGGTGTTCTATTCGCGGCGCAGCATCGAGCGCAGCGAGCTGGCGCGGTTGACGCAGATCGACTATGCGCGCGAGATGGCCTTCGTCGCGGTGGACGACGACCCCGACGGACAGGAGCGCACGATCGGCGTGGTGCGCGCCATCACCGACGCGGACAACGCCAGCGCCGAGTTCGGCCTGATGGTGCGCTCGGACCTGAAGGGCGAAGGCCTGGGGCCTCTGCTGATGCAGCGCATCATCGACTACCAGCGCGAGCACGGCACGCACCGCCTGGTGGCCACGGTGCTGGCCGAGAACACGCGCATGCTCGAACTGGCGCGGCGCCTGGGATTCGTCGAGAAGCCCAGCGAGCAGGGCGACGGCACCCGCTACATCGAGCTGGCGCTCTAGCCTTCCTGCGCCAGCCCGGGCGACGCGGCGGGTTCGTCGCCGAACGCGGTGCGGAACGATCCGGCCTGCAGGCCCTGCTCCCGCAGCCAGCGCACCATCACCGCCTCGTAGCCGTGGGTGACGATGACCCGCTCGGCGCCGGTAGAACGGATCGCGCACTGCAGACCCGGCCAGTCCGCATGGTCGCTGAGCACGAAGCCGCGGTCCACGCCCTGGCGGCGCCGCGCGCCGCGCAACTGCATCCAGCCGCTGGCGAACGCGTCGCTGAAGTCGCCCAGCCGCCGGGCCCAGGCGCTGCCGTGCGCCGCCGGCGGCGCGACCACCAGCGAGCGCGACAGCGCATCGCGTGCCGGCGCGTCACCGAGAAGCTGCGTCGGCGCCAACGGCACGCCGGCCGCCCGGTACACGGCGTTCAAGGTCTCGACAGCGCCGTGCACGAACACCGGACCGATCGCCGCGTCGATGCCGGCCAGCACGCGCTGGGCCTTGCCCAGGCTGTAGGCCAGCAGCAGGCTCGGGCGGCCCGCCCGGGCGTTGCGCTGCCACCAGGCGTTGAGCTCGGCCAGCACCTCGGCCTGCGGCCGCCAGCGGTAGACCGGCAGGCCAAAGGTCGATTCGGTGACGAAGCAGTGGCAGCGCAGCGCCTCGAAGTCGCTGCACGTGGGGTTGCGGTCGCCGCAGCCGCTGACGAAATAGTCGCCGGACACCACCCACACCTGGCCACGGTGCTCGATGCGCACCTGGGCCGAGCCGAGCACATGCCCGGCCGGGTGCAGGCTCAGCCGCACGCCCTGCCAGTGCAGCGCCTCGCCCCATTCCAGCGTCTGCAGATCGACCTCGCCGAGCCGGGCGCGCAGCAGCCCGGCCCCTTCGGCACTGCACAGGTAGCGGCGATGGCCGGGCCGGGCATGGTCGGCGTGCGCATGGGTGATGACGGCCCGCTCCACCGGCCGCCACGGGTCGATGTAGAAGTCCCCCGCGGGGCAGTACAGACCCTGCGGCCGCAGCACGACCAGGTCCGATCCGGCGGCGTCGATGCCCGGCGCGCCCTCAACGTCGACCTCTGACATGACGGCATTGTGCGTGGCCGGCATGGAATACTCTGCCTTGCCGTCCCTGCTGCAACCCATGAGCGCCGCCCCTTCTGCCGCCGAAGCCCTGCTGCTCGAGCCGATGCCGCCGCGGCGCATCCTGTTCAGTCTGCAAGGCCGGCTGTCGCGACGCCAGTTCTGGCTCTGGGGCGTGCTCGCGCTGCTTGGCCTGGCGGTGCTGGGACATGCGCTGCTGGGCATCGCCCGTGTCGACCCGGACCGGGCCGACCTGTTCGTCAATCTGCTGCTGGTGTGGCCGGCGCTGGCGGTATCGGTGAAGCGCTGGCACGACCGCGACAAGTCCGGCTGGTGGGTGCTGCTCAACCTGGTGCCGGTGATCGGCTGGTTGTGGGCGCTGATCGACAACGGCTTCCTGCGCGGCACCGACGGGCCGAACCGCTACGGCGACGACCCCTTGCGCGACCGGCAGGCCGGTCAGTAACGTCCGGTCATGCCGGCCACACGCAGGTAAAGGTTGGCCAGCCAGGACACGAAGCCGCGCGACAGCCAGCTGCGCCAGCCCCGGCGCAACGGCGGGCGCTGCACCTCTTGCGATGCGGCGAAGGCCAGGTCCATGCGACCGCGCAGCAGGCCGGCGAAGGCTTCGTCCTGCACCACGGCGTTGGCCTCCAGGTTCAGCAGCAGCGACAGCGGGTCGATGTTGGAGCTGCCGACCGTGGCCCATTGCCCGTCGACGACGGCCACCTTGGCATGCAGGAAGGCCGGCGTGTACTCGAAGATGCGCACGCCACCGGCCAGCAGCTCGTCGTAGAGCACGCGCGCGGCCAGCGCGGCCAGCTTGTAGTCCACCTTGCCCTGCATCAGCAGGCGCACGCGCACGCCGCGCCGCGCCGCCGCAAGCACGCTGCGGCGAAAGGCGCGCCGCGGATAGAAGTACGGGCAGGCGATGTCGACCTGGTGCCTGGCGCCGCGCACGGCCTCGATGTAGCGCTGCTCGATGGCCCGACGCCGCGCCAGGTTGTCGCGCACGACGAAGGCCACGCGCACCGGCCTGAGCGCCTCGCCGGCGGCCTGCTCGAGCGGCGGGTTCAGCCGCAGGTCGCGCCACAGCTGCAGCGTCTGCGCCACCGGCTGGCCGCTGCGCGCCAGCGCGCCGACCTCGCTGCGCCAGTCCAGGCCGAGCCTCGCGCGCGCGCCCAGCGCCTGCGCCAGCTGGCGCACCTGGATCACCACCGGGCCGCGCAGCTCGACCGCGAAGTCCAGCCGCGGCTGCTCGGTGCGTCCATGGTTGAGGTCGAAGCGATCGTCGAGGATGTTGATGCCGCCGACAAAGGCCACCTCGTCGTCGATCACGCAGACCTTGTGGTGCAGCCGTCGCAGCTGCGACGGCTGCAACCAGGCGGTCCAGCGGTCGAGCGGGCGAAACACGTCCAGCTGCGCGCCGCAGACCGCCAGCGTCGCGCGCAGCCACGGCAGCGCATCGAGCGAGCCGAAGCCGTCGACGACAAGGTGCACCGCCACACCGCGCCGCGACGCGCGGCACAGCGCGGCGGCGATGTCCTGGCCGGCCGCATCGTCATGAAAGATGTACGTGGCCAGCCAGACCGCGCCGCGCGCGGCGTCCATCGCCTGCCGCATCGCCGGGAAGAGCTCGTCACCGCCTTGCAGAAGCTGCGCCCGGTTGCCGCCGACGAAGCCCTCGGCCGCCTGCGGCGGGAGCTCGGCCTCGGCCTCGGCCTTGTGCTCGGGCGCGGGCTCGGGCATCGCGGGTGGTGGCGCCGCCCTCAGGGCAACTGCAGTTCGGCCAGCAGCGGCAGGTGGTCGGACATGCGCGCCCAGGCCGTGCCGCGTGGCACGGCGGTGCTGCGGCAGACCAGGCCGCGGGTGTAGATGCGGTCCATCGCGAACACCGGCACGAGCGACGGGAAGGTCAGCCGGTGCGCGGCCCGGTCGGCGGCCGAGCGCGCCCGGTGCAGGCCGAGTTCGAGCATCGGTGCATCGAGCTTCTCGCCCCAATCGTTGAAGTCGCCGGCGACGACCAGCGGTTCGCGCGGCGGCACCTCGGCGGCCAGGAACGCGGCCAGCCGCTGCACCTGACGCACGCGGCTGCGGTGCGCCAGCCCGAAGTGCACCACCACCGCGTGCAGCGTCACTCCGTTCCATTGCACCGGCACGTGCAGCAGGCCGCGCTGCTCGAAGCGATGGTCGCTGACGTCGTGGTGGCCGATCTCGCCCACGGGCCAGCGCGACAGCAGCGCGTTGCCATGCTCGCCGTGCCGGGTGAAGGCATTGGTGCGGTAGGCGACGTCGTAGCCCTCGGGCGCGAGGAAGTCGGCCTGGCCGCCGTCGGGCCAGCCGAACCAGGTGCGGTCGAAGCGTCGCGCCTCGCGGGCATGGAACAGCCGCACCTCCTGCAGGAACACCAGGTCGGCGTCCAGCGCCTCGATGCCCAGGCCCAGGTTGTGGATCTCCAGCCGCTTGCGCGGCCCGACGCCGCGCACGCCCTTGTGGATGTTGTAGGTGGCCACGCGCAGCGTGGACAGGTCCAGCATCGTGGACGCGGCGAAACCGGGCGAGGCGTACGGGTTCATCGATCCAGCCCGGGCAGGAAACGCGGCAGCTGCAGGATTGCCTCGGCGTTGCTGGGCGAGAAGCAGCGGTCGGCCGCCTCGCGCCAGGGCCACCAGCCGGAGCGCAGGTGCTCGCGCGGGCTCAGCCGCACTGGCGTGGCCGCCGACACCGTCAGGCCGAACACGTGCTCGGTGTTGTGCGTCACGCCGGGCGCATAGCGATGCCGCCAGACGGGGTAGATCTCGTACACGTTGCGCAGCGCCCAGTCGCGCAGCGCCTCGACCGGCACCTCCGGGCTGCCGATGACGATGCCGGTCTCCTCGGCGACCTCGCGCCGGCAGGTCTGCAGCAGCGGCTCGTCGACGGTGTCCTTCGAGCCCGTGACGCTCTGCCAGTAGCCCGGCTTGTCGGCGCGTTCGAGCAGCAGCACCTCGCCGCCGGGCGTGTGGATGACCACCAGCACCGACTGCGGGATCTTGTAGCGCCGGGCGGGTTCACTGTCGCGCATGGCGGCGAGCATAGCGCGGCGCCACACCGCCCACGCCCCTAGCGCCGCGAACCGCGGCGGCCGATGGCGTGGTACTCGATGCCGGCCTGCTCGACGAGGTCCGGCATGAACATGTTGCGGCCATCGAAGATCAGCGGCTGACGCAGCGTCTGGCGGATGCGCTCGAAGTCCGGGCTGCGGAATTCCTTCCATTCGGTGACGATCACCAGCGCGTCGGCATCCTGCAGCGCATCCATCGCACTGTCCACCAGGCGCAGCGCCTGGCGTGCGCCGAACACGCGGCGCGCCTCGGTCATCGCCACCGGGTCGTAGGCCTGCACGATCGCACCGCGGGCAAGCAGCTCGTCGACCACCACGCGGCTCGGCGCCTCGCGCATGTCGTCGGTGTTGGGCTTGAAGGCCAGGCCCCACAGCGCGAAACGGCGACCCGCCAGGTCCTCGCCGAAGCGCCGCACGATCTTGTCGATCAGCACCTTTTTCTGCGCGTCGTTGGCACCCTCGACCGCCCGCAGCACCTGCAGCGGCTGCCCCGACTCCTCCGCGGTGTGGATCAGCGCCTTGACGTCCTTCGGGAAGCAGGAGCCGCCGTAGCCGCAGCCCGAATAGAGGAAGCTGAAGCCGATGCGCGGGTCGCTGCCGATGCCCAGGCGCACGTTCTCGATGTCGGCGCCGACGCGCTCGGCCAGCAGCGCCATCTCGTTCATGAAGGAGATGCGCGTGGCCAGCATCGCATTGGCGGCGTACTTGGTCAGCTCCGCCGAGCGCAGGTCCATCACCACCAGCTTGTCGTGGTTGCGCTGGAACGGCGCGTACAGGCTGCGCATGATCTGGATCGCACGCTCGTCCTCGGCCCCGATGACGATGCGGTCCGGGCGCATGAAGTCCTCGACCGCGGCGCCTTCCTTCAGGAACTCCGGATTCGAGACCACGGAAAAGGCCGTCGACTCGCCGCGCTCGGCCAACACCGCGGCAATCGCGTCGCGCACCTTGTCGGCGGTGCCCACCGGCACCGTGCTCTTGTCGACGACGACTTTGTACTCGCGCATGTGGCGGCCGATGTTGCGCGCCGCCGCCAGCACGTACTGCAGGTCGGCCGAGCCGTCCTCGTCGGGCGGGGTGCCGACCGCGATGAACTGCAGCGTGCCGTGCGTCACCGCCCGTTCCACATCGGTGGTGAAGCTCAGCCGGCCGGCGGCGACGTTGCGCGCCACGATCTGATCGAGCCCCGGTTCGTGGATCGGGATGCCACCGCCTTCGAGGATGGCGATCTTGCCGGCATCGACGTCACAGCAAAGCACGTCGTTGCCCATTTCGGCCAGGCAGGCCCCCGAGACCAGGCCCACATAGCCAGTCCCTACGACGGTGATCTTCATTTCACATTCCCCTCGGGTTACAAGACCGGCGTGCCACGGCGCTCAGGCCTGCGCACCGCCGTAATGCGTCGCCAGCCAGTCGCGGTAGGCCCCGCTCTGCACGCGCTGCACCCAGCCTTCGTTCTGCAGGTACCACTGCACCGTCCGGCGGATGCCGGTCTCGAAGCTCTCGGCCGGACGCCAGCCCAGCTCGCGCTCGATCTTGCGCGCGTCGATGGCATAGCGCCGGTCGTGTCCGGGCCGGTCGGTGACGAAGCGGATCAAGCGCCGGTACGGACCGGCCGCATCAGGCCGCAGTTCGTCGAGCAGGCTGCAGATCGCATCGACGATCTGCCGGTTGGTGCGCTCGTTCCAGCCGCCGATGTTGTAGACCTCGCCGGGCCGCCCGCCTGCAAGCACGGCGCGGATCGCGCTGCAATGGTCCTTGACGTAGAGCCAGTCGCGCACGTTCAGCCCGTCGCCATAGATCGGCAGAGGCTTGCCCGCCAGCGCGTTGACGATCATCAGCGGGATCAGTTTCTCCGGAAAATGGAAGGGGCCGTAGTTGTTGGAGCAGTTGGTGGTCAGCACCGGCAGCCCGTAGGTGTGGAACCAGGCGCGCACCAGGTGGTCGCTGGCCGCCTTGCTGGCCGAGTACGGGCTGTTCGGCTGATACAGGTGGGTTTCGGTGAAGGCCGCATCGTCCGGACCGAGGCTGCCGTACACCTCGTCGGTGGACACATGGTGAAAGCGGAAGGCGCCCTTCTCGGCTTCCGACAGCTGCATCCAGTGCGCGCGCACGGCCTCGAGCAGCGTGAAGGTCCCTTCGACGTTGGTGCGGACGAAGGCGCCCGGGCCGTGGATGCTGCGGTCCACGTGGCTCTCGGCGGCGAAATGCAGCACCGCGCGAGGCCGGTGCTCGGCCAGCAGCCGGTCGAGCAGCGCGCGGTCGCAGATGTCGCCGTGCACGAACACATGGCGGGCGTCGCCCGCCAGCGAGGCGAAGTTCTCCATGTTGCCGGCGTAGGTCAGCGCGTCGAGATTGAGCACCGGCTCGTCGTGCGATGCCAGCCAGTCGAGGACGAAGTTGCTGCCGATGAAGCCGGCACCGCCGGTGACGAGGATCATGGGGTGTCCCAGTAGAGTTTGAAACGCAAGCCCTCAGCCGCGGCCGTAGTGGTCCTCGAAGCGCACGATGTCGTCCTCGCCGAGGTAGCTGCCGGACTGCACCTCGATGATCTCCAGCGGCACCTTGCCCGGGTTGGCCAGGCGATGCACCTGGCCGAGCGGGATGTAGGTGCTCTGGTTCTCCGACAGCAGGATCACCTGGTCGCCGTTGGTGACTTCGGCGGTGCCGGAGACGACGATCCAATGTTCGGCGCGGTGGTGGTGCTTCTGCAGGCTCAGGGACGCGCCGGGCCGCACCATGATGCGCTTGACCTGGAAGCGCGGGCCGGCGTCGATGCTGTCGTACCAACCCCAGGGCCGGTGCACCTGCCGGTGCAGCGTGTGCTCGCTGCGCCCGCTACGCTGCAGTTCGCCGACGATGTGCTTCACGTCCTGGCTGTGCCTGCGGTCGGCCACCAGCACCGCATCGGGCGTCTCGACGACGACCGCGTCGCGCAACCCGATCACGCCCACCAGCCGGCTGGTGGCATGCACCAGCGTGTCGTGCGTGTCGTGCAGCAGCGCGTCGCCGGTCACCGCATTGCCGTCGGCATTGCGCGGGCTGACCTGCCACACCGCATCCCACGCCCCCAGGTCGGACCAGGCCGCGTCCAGCGGCACCATGCGGATGTCGAAGCCAGCCGCAGCGGGGCACTTCTCCATCACCGCGTAGTCCACCGATTCGGCAGGTACCGCCTGGAACAGCAGCTTGTCCGGGCGCACGAAACTGGCGTCGACGCTGCGGCCGGCCCAGGAGGCCTCGGTGGCGGAAAGGATGTCGGGTCGGAACTCGCGCAGCGCCCGCAGCCAGGTCGAAGCGCGCACGACGAACATGCCGCTGTTCCAGTAGTAGCCCCCCTCGTCCAGGTAGCGCTGCGCCGTCGCGGCGTCGGGCTTCTCGACGAAACGCTCGACGCGCATCTCCCCCTGCGCCGCCCGCGCACCGCGCACGTAGCCGTAGCCGGTCTCGGGACGGTCCGGCGTGACGCCGAGGACGACCACCGCACCTTCGGCCGCGGCGCGCACCGCGCGCTGCAACCCCGCGGTGAACGCTGCTGCGTCACCGATGCTCTGGTCCGCCGGCGTGACCACCAGCACCGGGTCACGCCCCTGGGCGGTGGCGTTCAGCGCCGCGAGCGTCATCGCCGGGGCGGTGTTGCGCCCGGCGGGTTCGAGCAGCAAGGTGGCGGGCGGCAGTGCCAGGCCGGCCAGTTGATCCAGCACCAGGAAGCGATGCTCCTCGTTGCAAACCACACACAGGCCTCCGACCAGGATGTCTTCGGCCGCGAGCGCCTGAAGTCGCAGCACGGCCTGCTGGAACAGGCTGCGATTGCCGTTCAGCGCCAGGAACTGCTTCGGGTAGGCCGACCGCGACAGCGGCCAAAGCCGCGTGCCGCTGCCACCGGCGATGACGACGGGTTGCAGGTCGATCGAATTCATGAGGCAGTTCCAGTGAAGGTGTCGATGCGCGCGGCCGGCGCTTCAGTTCGTCGGTTCATGCAGCGCTCCATCGAAGCCCTGCGGATTCATGCGCTGCCAGCGCCAGCTGTCGCTGCACATGCGCGCCAGATCGAAGCGCGCCCGCCAGCCCAGCAGCCGCTCGGCACGGGCCGGGTCGGCATAGCACGAGGCGACATCGCCCGGCCGGCGCGGCACCACCGCATAGGGGATCTCGCGGCCGCTGGCGCGTGCATAGGCCTGCACCACCTCCAGCACGCTGTACCCGCGGCCGGTTCCCAGGTTCACGGTCAGGCTCTCGCCGTGGTCGAACAGCCGGCGCAGCGCGGCCACGTGGCCCTCGGCCAGGTCGCAGACGTGGATGTAGTCGCGCACGCCGGTGCCGTCGATGGTGTCGTAGTCGTCGCCGTAGACCTGCAGCTGCGCGCGCCGTCCCACCGCAACTTGTGCGACGTAGGGCATCAGGTTGTTCGGCGTGCCACGCGGGTCCTCGCCGATCAGGCCGCTCTCGTGCGCGCCCACGGGGTTGAAGTAACGCAGCGTGGCCACCTTCCAGGAGGCATCGCTACTCACCAGGTCGCGCAGCAGCGTCTCGCCGATCAGCTTGGTCTGGCCGTAGGGGTTGGTGGCCGACAGCGGCGCGTCCTCGGTGATCGGCAGGCGCTCCGGCACGCCGTAGACGGTGGCACTGGAGCTGAAGACCATGTTCCGGCAGCCGGCGGACTGCATGGCGCGGCAGACCGTCACCAGGCCGCCGACGTTGTTGCCGTAGTACTCCAGCGGCCGCGCCACCGACTCGCCGACGGCCTTGTGCGCCGCGAAGTGGACCACCGCATCGGGCGCATGCACTTCGAAGACGCGCTGCAAGGCCGACAGGTCGCAGACGTCGACACGCTCGAACACGGGCGTTTCGCCCGCCAGGCGCTGGAGTCGGTCCAGCACGGCAGGCGAGCTGTTGGCGAAGTTGTCGACGCCGACCACTTGGAAGCCCGCATCCCGCAGGGCCAGCCAGGTGTGCGACGCGATGTAGCCGGTGGCTCCGGTCAGCAGGACGGTCCGTCGACTCATGGTTGTCGCAGAGGCGTCGAAGCGAATGCGGCGGAGCTGCTCGAAAAACCGGACATTTTCATTGGCATCCTCAGCTGTGCGCCATGAGCCTCGAGCGCAAGGCGGGGCCGTCACCGTTGATGGCCTGCAGCGCGCCACCGGACGGCAATTCGCCCCTGAAGTTCGGCCCGTACAGCCGGCCAGCACCCAGCACCCGCAACCCGTGGCGGTCGCAGCCGAAGAGCGCGTTGCAATGCAGGCCGTCGCGCTTCGGCGCTGCATGCGTCGTCGCCGCGCCTGCGAGCTCGACACCGGAGAGAACGGCCAGCGGCAACAGCAGCGCCATCAGCAACGCGTCGCTGATCCGCTGCACCAGCTTGCGCACACCCGTCGACGGCGCCTGCGCGATGCCGACGACGGTCAGTCCGTTCAGCTCCTGAAGCCGTCCGCGGATGATGTCGATGCCGAACGCATCGGGCACGAAGTAGACCGTCGCGGAGGTGTCCTTCAACTGCTTCAGCAACTCCCCGATCCGCGCCTGCGAGCCCAGCGGCAGGGTAATGTAGACGTCGTGCACCGCGTGCTCGCGTACGTAGTCGGCCGCGTCCTTCAGTGCACCCAGCCGGCTAGGCGCGGCTTCCACATGCAGTCGCTCGTCGGTGCGGTCATCGAAGAAGCCGACGAAACCGTCACCCGTCTCATGGCCTTCGCCGAGCGCACGGGCCACGTCCACGCCGAGCGCGCCGGCGCCGATGACCACCGCAGCGCGGCGTTTGCGGCTGGCGCCGCGGCGCAGCAGCCGCTGGCCCACCCAGACGGCCAGACCCTGCACCAGCGGCGTCAGCAGCGCCCACCACAGCAGCAGCTTCGGATCGAAGTACTCGAAGCCGGATGTGGCCAGGCCAGCCAGCGCCAGAACCACGAGCAGCCCGATCCAGGCGCCGAACACGCCGGCCAGCGCCGGCAGCAGGCGCTGCTCGAAGCGGTCGCGTCCAGGGAATGCCAACGCCAGCACCAACAGGCACAGCAACAGGTCGGCGCGGCCGATGGGCCGGCCGATCGCGCCCAGCAAGGCCAGGTAGACCAAGAGCGCCAGCAACGGGCCGAGCAGCGCTGCCACCAGCGAGGTCGCCGGCTGCGATGCGCTGCAACGTCGTGGCGGGTGGCTTGGAAGGTCGAACATCGATTCGGGCGGGTCTGCGGGGCCTTCGGCGGTCGAGACGGCCGCATGGCCCGCACCAGCAACTGATCTCGACAACGCTCGTCGGACGCCCGGCGCCGCTGAAGCGATTCTCTCCCAAAGGCCGCGGCCGCCAGCACGCGGCCTTCACGCGATCGCCGCCGCCGGCTCCCTACAATTGCGCAATGCTGCACAACTTGAATGCCCTGCTTGCGCCCGCGCTGATGGAGCGGCTGGTGCTGGTCGTGAACCACGTGCTCGGCGCCGAACCCGCGGCCATGCAGCGGCTGCAGGCCCACGCGCAAAGGGTCATCCAGCTGCAGTTGCAGGGTTGGCCCACGCTGCTGCCGCCACCGCCGCAACTCGCCTTTCGCGTCACGCCCGCGGGCATGCTGGAATGGTGCGGCGGCGCCGACGCGTCGCCGGTCGCCGATCTGAGCGTGCGCGTCGATGCCTCCAACCCGCTGCTGCTGATGGCGCGGGCGGCCACCGGCGAGCGGCCCACGGTGTCGATCGACGGCGACGCACAGCTCGCCGGCGACGTGAACTGGCTGCTGCTGAACCTGCGCTGGGACATCGCTGCCGACATGGAGCGCACCTTCGGCCCGGCCGTGGCCTACCCGCTGCACCGTCTGGGTTCGGCGCTGGCCCGGGCGCTGCGCGCGGCGCTGCAGGGCGCGCCGGGCCTGACGCCGCGCGCACCGCCGCCACCGACATGAGGCGTTTCCTGCGGCTGGTGTTCATCGTGTTCACCGTGCTGCGCTACGGGCTCGACGAACTGGCGCTGTCGGGTTTCCGCCAGCGCTGGGTGCGTGCGCTCTCCTGGACCGTGACGCTCGGCCGGCGCTTCGACCAGCCGCGCGGCGTGCGGCTGCGCCTGGCGCTGGAGCGGCTCGGGCCGATCTTCGTCAAGTTCGGCCAGGTGCTGTCCACGCGCCGCGACCTGCTGCCGCTGGACGTGGCCGACGAGCTGGCCAAGCTGCAGGACCGCGTGCCGCCGATTCCTGCCGCGCAGGCCGCCGGGCTGGTGGAGAGGGCCTTCGGCCAGCGCATCGACCGGCTGTTCGCGTCCTTCGACGCGGAACCGGTGGCCAGTGCGTCGATCGCGCAGGTGCACTTCGCGACGATGCAGGACGGGCGCGAGGTCGCGGTCAAGGTGTTGCGCCCCGGCATGCTCAAGGTCATCGACGACGATCTGACGCTGCTGCACACGCTGGCACGCTGGGTCGAGCGCTTCAGCGCCGATGGCAAGCGCCTGAAGCCGCGCGAGGTGGTGGCCGAGTTCGACATCTACCTGCACGACGAGCTGGACCTGGTGCGCGAGGCGGCCAATGCGGCGCAGCTGCGACGCAACATGCAGGGGCTGGACCTGGTGCTGGTGCCCGAGATGATCTGGGACCTGTGCACGAGCACGGTGATCGTCATGGAGCGCATGTACGGCATCCCGATCAGCCAGACGCAGAAGCTGCGCGAAGCCGGCGTGGACCTGCAGAAGCTGGCCCGCGACGGCGTGACGATCTTCTTCACCCAGGTGTTCCGCGACGGCTACTTCCATGCCGACATGCACCCGGGCAACATCCAGGTCAGCACCGAGGCCGCCACGTTCGGCCGCTACATCGCGCTGGACTTCGGCATCATCGGCACGCTCACCGAGTGGGACAAGGAATACCTGGCGCAGAACTTCATCGCCTTCTTCCGCCGCGACTACAAGCGCGTGGCCGAGCTGCACGTCGAATCGGGCTGGGTGCCGCCGAACACGCGCGTGGATGCGCTGGAGAACGCGATCCGCGCCGTCTGCGAGCCGCACTTCGACCGGCCGCTGAAGGACATCTCGCTCGGGCAGGTGCTGATGCGCCTGTTCCAGACCTCGCGCCGCTTCAACGTCGAGATCCAGCCGCAGCTGGTGCTGCTGCAGAAGACGCTGCTCAACATCGAGGGTCTGGGCCGGCAGCTCGACCCGGAGCTGGATCTGTGGAGCACGGCCAAGCCCTTTCTCGAGCGCTGGATGAACCAGCAGATCGGCTGGCAGGGCCTGCTCGACCGGCTGAAGAACGAGGCCCCGCGCTATTCGCAGCTGCTGCCCGAACTGCCGCGGCTGCTGCACCAGGCCCTGCAGGCGCCGGCGCAGTCCGCGGCCGAGTCGACGGCGCTGGTCGCGCTGCTGGCCGAGCAGCGGCGCACCAACCGGCTGCTGCAGGGACTGGCTTTCGGCGCGGTCGGCTTCGTGGCCGGTGTGTTGCTGGTGCGGGCCTGGATGCACTGGTGGCCGGCCTGAACGAGCGGGTCGCGGCCGCCTTACACTGCGCGTCGCCGTTTTTCGGAGGCCCGTCGTGCTCATCACCTTCGTCGCCCTGTACCTGCTTCTGACCATCGCCATCGGGCTGCTGGCCGCGCGCCGCGTCCACGGTGCCAAGGACTTCCTCGTCGCAGGCCGCTCGCTGCCGCTGTACATGAACGTGGCCACGGTGTTCGCCACCTGGTTCGGCGCCGAAACGGTGCTGTCGGTGTCGGCCACCTTCGCCAAGGACGGCCTGCACGGCATCCCCGGCGACCCGTTTGGCGCCTCGGTGTGTCTGGTGATCGCCGCGCTGCTCTTCGCGCGGCTGTTCTACCGCATGAACCTGCTGACCATCGGCGACTTCTACAAACAGCGCTACGGCAAGGGCGTGGAGGTGCTGACGAGCATCGCCATCGTGCTGTCCTACCTGGGCTGGACCTCGGCGCAGATGACGGCCCTCGGCCTGGTCATCGCCACGCTGTCCGGCGGCGCCTTGGATCTGAGCACCGGCATCATGATCGGCGCCTCGGTGGTGGTGGTCTACACGATCTTCGGCGGCATGTGGTCGGTGGCCTTCACCGACCTGTTCCAGACGGTGGTCATCCTGGTCGGCCTGACGTTGGTGGCGCTGCTCGTCGGCGACCTGGCCGGCGGCTTCGACAAGGTGGTCGCGCAGGCCGCCGCCGACGGCAAGCTGGTGATGTTCCCGGTCGACATGGACGCCGCCGCCTGGTGGGCCATGGCCGGCGCCTTCTTCGCCTTCGCCTTCGGCTCGGTGCCGCAGCAGGACGTGTTCCAGCGCATGACCAGCGCCAAGGACGAGAAGACCGCCGTGCGCGGCACCCTCATCGGCGCGCTGGTCTACTTCTGCTTCGCCTTCGTGCCGATCTACATCGCCTACGCCGCGCTGGTGGCCGACCCGTCGCTGGGCGGGCTGTTCGACGCAGAGGACGCGCGCGAGATCCAGCGCATCCTGCCCGACCTGGTGCTGGGCAAGATGCCGCTGTGGGCGCAGATCATGTTCTTCGGCGCGCTGCTGTCGGCCATCCTGTCCACCGCCAGCGGTGCGCTGCTGGCGCCCGCCGCGCTGTTCAGCGAGAACGTGCTGCGGCCCTTCGTGCCGCACATGAGCGACCGCCAGCTGCTGCTGAACACGCGGCTGATCCTGGTGACCTTCACGGCCGGCGCGCTGATCTTCGCGCTGAACAGCACCAGCACCATGTACGAGATGGTGCAGAACGCCTACAACGTGACGCTGGCCGGCGCGTTCGTGCCGCTGGTCGCCGGTGCGTACTGGAAGCGGGCCACGACCCAGGGAGCCCTGTTCTCGATCGTGCTCGGCATCGGCAGCTGGTTCACGGCCAATACCGTGGCGCCCGAGGCGCTGATACCGCCGAACCTGGTCGGTTTCTTCGCCTCGATCATCGGCATGCTGGCCGGCAGCCTGGCGCCGCAGCTGATCGCCAACCGCGGGCATTCGATTGCGCATGCCCTGCACGCCACGCACCAGGCACACGGCAAGCACGGCCCGCATTGAGGTCGTTGCCGCGCCCGGCCCCTCGGGCCGGGCCGTGGGCGGCGGAGATCCGGCGAATCTATAATTCGCAGTTTTTCGCCGCCAGTCCCACCATGCCGATATACGCCTACAAGTGCGAGTCCTGCGGACACCGGCAGGACGTGCTGCAGAAAGTCTCCGACCCGGTGCTCGGCACCTGTCCCGCCTGCGGGGCGCAGAGCTTCGTCAAGCAGGTGACGGCGGCCGGCTTCCAGCTGAAGGGCTCGGGCTGGTACGTGACCGACTTCCGCGGCGGGAACAACGCTCCCGCTGCCGCCGACGACACGAAGAAGCCGGCTGGCGATGCCGCACCCGCGGCTGCATCGGCGCCGGCCCCTGCCGCGGCGACGCCGTCCTCGTCGACACCGGCATCGGCGAGCACCGCCAGCCCGGCCGCGCCCGCGACGCAGCGGCCGCCCGGTTCGGAAGCGGCGTGAAGAAGTACCTGATCACCGGGCTGCTGGTGTGGACGCCGCTGGTCATCACCGTCTGGGTGCTGACATGGGTGCTCGGCGCGATGGATTCGCTGTTCGCCTGGCTGCTTTCGGCGCCGCAGGCACTGCTACCGGCTTCGGCGCACGCAAGCATCGAACGCTTGCGTCATGTACCCGGCCTGGGCGTGCTGGTCATGGGCCTGGGGCTGTTGCTGACCGGCATGTTTGCCACCAACATCTTCGGCCAGTGGTGGCTGCGCCAGTGGAACCGGCTGTGGCAGAAGATCCCGATCGTGCGCTCGGTGTACAGCTCGGTCAAGCAGGTATCGGACACGCTGTTCTCCAGCAGCGGCAACGCCTTCCGCGAAGCCGTGCTGGTGCAGTACCCGCGACAGGGCTCGTGGACCATCGCGTTCATCACCGGCAGGCCCGGCGGCGAGGTGGCCCAGCACCTGCCGGCGACCTGCGTCAGCGTGTACGTGCCGACCACGCCCAACCCGACCTCGGGCTTCTTCCTGATGATGCCGCGTGCCGACGTGGTGCCGCTGGGCATGAGCGTGGACGAAGCGCTGAAGCACATCATCTCGATGGGCGTGGTGGCACCCGCCGGTCGAGCACCTGCCGCCGTGCAGGTCGCGCACAAGGCCGACGGTTGAGCGGGCCTTGCAGGTGGCACGCGGGCCCGGCGCGGAGCGGCCCGCGGCGCACGGCACGGCCGCACCAACGGCAGCACCGACGGCAGCAGCCAGCGTATCCAGTTCGAAGCGGAGCAAGTCTATGAGAAGCAGCTATTGCGGCCTCGTCAG
>ERZ1645186.11-NODE-11-length-34511-cov-8.907824_pt1 | contig 34511 bp, 30 predicted proteins | sample MGYA00575349_ERZ1645186 | MGnify/ENA primary metagenome ERZ1645186 (study PRJEB40839, sample SAMN11282943) | freshwater sediment metagenome | isolation source: river sediment | host: Sediment | place: India: Nawabganj, Kanpur | collected 2015-12-17 ...
CGTCGCCGTCCTCGTCGTCGGCGTCGTCGCTTTCGCGAGTGAAGGCCTTGCTCATGCAGCCATTTTGCCGGCCCAGGCCTTGACTGGCATCAACCCGGTCGGCAGGTGACCTTCGTACGATAGCTGCATTAAAAATGCACCTTCTGGCGCGCAGATGAGACTCAGCACTTTCACCGACTACAGCCTGCGGCTGCTGATGTATCTGGCGGCCGAGCCAGGCCGTCGCGCGACCATCGCCGAGGTGGCGCAGGCTTTCGATATTTCCGAGCATCACCTGAGCAAGGTGGCGCACGGCCTGGGCCGCGGCGGCTGGCTGGCCAACGCGCGCGGCAAGGGTGGCGGCCTGGCGTTGGCCGTGCCGGCCACGCAGATCGGCATCGGCAGCGTGGTGCGCCACACCGAGCGCGGCGTCCTGCCCGCTGCCTGCTTCGGCGACGCTGGCGGAAGCTGCCCGATCGACACGGGCTGCACGCTGCGCAGCGCGCTCGCCGACGCGGTGGAGGCCTTCTATGCCGTGCTCGACCGCTGCACGCTGGCCGACCTGATGCGTCAGCCGCAACTGCGCTCGCAGCTGATGCACCTCGCCGCGCGCACCGGCGTCGCGCGCACGCACCGGCAAGCGCCAGGGCGCGCGCTGCGTGTCAACTTGCAGGCCATCTGATGAACCCGGTCTATCTGCGCATCGAGGAGCCGCGGCCTCGCGGCGCGCCGCCGCCGGACGGCTTCGCGCTGTGGCAGCTGGGCTTCAGGCCCTTCTACCTGCTGGCCGGTGCCTTCGCGGCGCTGTCGGTGCCGCTGTGGGCCCTTCAGTTCGCCGGCTGGCTGCCGCGCCCCTACCTGCACGGGCCGCTGTGGCATGCGCACGAGATGCTGTTCGGATTCGCGCTGGCGGTGATCGTCGGCTTCCTGTTCACCGCCGGCCGCAACTGGAGCGGGCAGCCCACGCCCAGCGGCGCCGCGCTGGCCGCGCTGGCCTTGCTGTGGCTGGCCGCGCGCGTGCTCGTGCTCACGCCCTGGGGCTGGGCCGCGGCCGCGGCCAACGTAGCCTTTCCGCTGGCCGCTGCGGTAGGGTTGGCGCTTCCACTGTATGCCGCAGGCAACCGCCGCAACTACTTCTTCGTCGGCCTGCTCGCGCTGCTCGGGCTGGCTTCGCTGGTCGTTCACCTGAGCGCGCTGGGCGCGCTGCCGCAGCCGCCCGTCGATGGCCTGCAGCTAGGCCTGGACGTCGTGCTCTTCATCATGGCGGTGATGGCCGGGCGGGTAGTACCGATGTTCACCAACAACGGCGTGCGCGGCGCGCAAGCCAGGCGCCACGACACGCTGGAGGCACTCGCGCTGGGTTCGCTGCTGCTGCTGGCTGCCGCCGGCCTGAGCGGGCTGCGAGGTGCGCCGCTGGCACTGTTGGCCACGGCCGCTGCCTGCGCCCACCTGGCGCGCTGGTGCTTGTGGCAGCCGTGGAAAACGCTGCGCACGCCGCTGGTGTGGGTGCTGCATGCCGCGTACCTGTGGATCGTGCTGCACCTGCTGCTGCGCGCCGCAGCCGCAGCCGGCTGGACGACGGCGTCGCTGGCCACGCATGCGCTGATGGTAGGCGCCGCCGGTGGGCTGATCATCGGCATGATGACGCGCACCGCGCGCGGCCACACTGCGCGGCCGCTGCGCGCCGATGGTGCCGACGTAACCTGCTACGGGCTGGTGCTGGGCGCCGCGCTGGTGCGCGTCGGCTGGCCACTGCTGCAGCCGCAGGCACTGATCGAGGCGGCGCTGCTGTCGGCCGCGCTTTGGGCGGCAGGCTTCGGCCTGTTCGTCTGGCGTTACGCGCCCTGGCTGCTGCGCCCGCGCCTGGACGGCCGGCCCGGTTGAGATGGCACACCCGCCGCGACACTCGGCCACCCGCTCGGACGGCCATCGCCCGTGCCACGGCGCAGCCGGCTGGACAACGCTCGCCCGTCGTGCCCCTGATCTGCAGCGCGGCCTCCGCGAAGCGCGGCGGAGCAACTGACATGGAATACGCCACGCTCAAGTTGGTACATCAGGGTACGGTGCTGCTGTCCTTTGCCGGCTTCTTCGTGCGCGGCCTGGCGGCGCTGGCCGGAGCCGGCTGGGTGCGCTCGCGAGCGGCGCGCACGCTGCCGCATGTCGTCGACACGGTGCTGCTGGCCTCGGCCCTGGCGATGGCCTGGCTGCTGCGCCTGAACCCGGCCGGCACGCCCTGGCTGGCAGCCAAGATCGCCGGCCTGCTGATCTACATCGGCCTGGGCATGATGGCGCTGCGCCCCGGACTGCCCCGTACCTGGCGCGCCGCTGCCTGGCTGTTGGCGCTGCTCGTCTTCGTCTGGATCGTCGCCGTAGCCCTGACCAAGAATCCCTGGATAGGCCTGCGCGGCCTGCCTGCCCCATGAAGAAACGCAACCAGTGGACCCTGGGCATCAAGCTGGCCCTGGTGGCCACGCCCTTCATCGTGCTCACGCTGCTGGCCATCAGCGCCACACTGTGGGTGTCGTGGCAGCTGGAGGGCGGCGCCGCCGCGGTCAACGAGGCCGGACGCATGCGCATGCAGACCTACCGGCTGTCACTGTCGCTGGCCACCGCCGACCAGGCGAACCTGCAGCGCCAGGTCGAGGCCTTCGACGCCAGCCTGCAGTTGCTGCGCGACGGCGACCCGCAACGCCCGTTGTTCGTGCCCTGGGACGACACGGTGCGCGAGCGCTTCGCCGCCGTGGAGCGCGACTGGCGGCAGTTCAAGCCGCAGTGGGCCGGCGGCGCCGATGTCGACGTGGCGCAGCTGCGCCTGCAGGCCGCCGACTTCGTGGCCGCCATCGACGCCATGGTCGACGCCATCGAAAGCCACATGTCGCACTGGACCGCGCTGCAGCACCTGCTGCAGACCGCGGTGCTCGGCCTGGCGGTCGCCGGCGGCGCAACGCTGCTGCTCACCGGATACCGCTTCGTGCTCGAACCGCTGTCGCAACTGAAGCGGGCCATCGAGCGGCTGCAGGCCGGCGACTTCGGCGCGCGCGTCAGCGCCAGCAGCAGCGACGAATTCGGCACGCTTGCGGCGGGCTTCAACGACCTCGCCGAACACCTGCAGTCGCTGTACCAGAACCTGGAGGCCAAGGTGGCCGAGAAGACCTCCGAGTTGCAGGACAAGGGCCGCCGGCTGCAGGCGCTGTACGACATGAGCACGCTGGTCACGCAAGCCTCGACGCTGGACGAACTGGCACGAGGCTTCACCCGGCACATCGCGCAGGTGGCGCAGGCCGACGGCGTGGCGCTGCGCTGGTCGGACGAGCGCAACGAGCGCTACCTGATGCTGGCCAGCCACGGCCTGCCCGCGTCGATGACCGAAGACGAGCAATGCCTGAAGGCCGGCGACTGCCACTGTGGCACGCCATCGGCCGCACCGGGTGTGCGCGTCATTCCGATCCACGCGCTGCCGCGCGGCAGCATGGAACACTGCGCGCGCGCCGACTTCGAGACCGTGGTGGCATTGCCGATCCGCCAGCACGAGCGCGACATGGGCGAACTCGACCTGTTCTACAACGCCCAGATCACGCCTTCTCAGGCCGAACGTTCGCTGCTGGAGGCGCTGGTGGCGCACTTGGCTGCGGCGATGGAAAACCTGCACCTGGACAGCCTGGCCAAGGAGGCCGCGGTGTCGCACGAACGCAACCTGCTGGCGCGCGAACTGCATGACTCCATCGCCCAGTCGCTGGCCTTCCTGAAGATCCAGGTGCAGCTGATGCGCGACGCACTGCGCAGCGGCGACGCGCATCGCGTGCAGGCGGTGCTGGGAGAGATCGACGAAGGCGTGCGCGAGAGCTACGGCGACGTGCGCGAGCTCCTGCTTCACTTCCGCACGCGCGCCAACGCCGAGCAGATCGAGCCGGCCTTGCAGACCACGCTGCGCAAGTTCGAGCACCAGAGCGGCATCAAGGCCAGCCTGCAGATGCAGGGCCAGGGCCTGCCGCTGTCGCCCGACCTGCAGATCCAGGTGCTGCACATCGTGCAGGAGGCGCTGTCCAACGTGCGCAAGCACGCGCGCGCCAGCCAGGTGTGGCTGGACGTGCAGCAGCAACCGCACTGGCGCTTCGAGGTGCGCGACGACGGCATCGGCTTCGACACCGAAGACCCCGGCCGCGGTGAATCGCACGTCGGCCTGCGCATCATGGCCGAGCGCGCCGAGCGCATCGGCGCCCAATTGGAACTGCTGTCCACGCCGGGCCGTGGCAGCTCGGTGGTACTCGAGCTGGCGCCGGTGGCAGCGCGTGCGACTGTCGAGGAAGCCGTCGCCTGATGAACGAATCGCAAGAACCGGTGCAGGTGCGGATCCTGGTGGTCGACGACCACACGCTGTTCCGCCGCGGCCTGACGGCGCTGCTGACGCGCGACACCTCCCTGGTGGTGGTGGGTGATGCCGCCGACGCGGGCGAGGCACAGCGACGCGCAGTTCAACTGCAGCCCGACCTGATCCTGCTCGACAACCACATGCCGGGGGTGAACGGCGTCGACGCGCTGCCCGCGCTGCGCCAGGCCGCGCCGGCCGCGCGCATCATGATGCTCACCGTCAGCGAGGACGAGGCCGACTTGGCCGCCGCCTTGCGTGGCGGCGCCTGCGGCTACCTGTTGAAGACCATGGAGGGTGACGCGCTGGTCGCAGCGATCCGGCGTGCGATGCGCGGCGCCAGCGTGGTGGCCGAAGAGATGACCGACAAGCTGGTAGCCGCTTACCGCGACGCCGCTGCGCCACCTCCAGTGGCTGCGGCCAGTGCACCGGCTTCGCCCATCGAGCAGCTGTCGCCGCGGGAGCGGGACATCCTGCGCGGCATTGCGCGCGGTGCCAGCAACAAGGAGATCGCTCGCGATCTGGGCATCGCCGAGACCACGGTGAAGATCCACGTGCAGCACGTGCTGCGCAAGCTGGGATTGAACTCGCGTGTACAAGCCGCGGTGGCGGCCACGACGCACGGGCTGCTCTAAAAGACACGGTTTTCGTCTGTCGGTGGCGGCGAATCCGGCGCCGGGCAGACCGCCATGCTTCGGTTCGGCGGTCGGCTGCGCAGACTCCCCTGCGGTGCTCGCGCCCCTGGCCTAGCGCAAGACTCGCTCCGCGGCAACACCGTGGTGTTCGGCGAGAACAGCCAACGCCACGCCCTCGGGTCGTGCGGCACTCGGCAAGGGCGATTTGTGCGAGGACGAGCAGTACAGGGCCGTGCGAGGCGCGCACGCAGTGCACGCATCCATGACTGACTCGCGGCATCTGTCCGAGCGCAGCGCGCCAGCGCGTAGCGAGTTGTGCCACGCGCCCGAGCCGAACAACACAGTGCAGCCATTCCGCAGGGCTGGCAGCCGCACCATGAACCACTGCCGGGTGCCGAGCGGCGCGATGCGCTGAACCCAGGCACGAGAGCAGCCTATCGCCAAATACGGCAAAGCGCCCTCAACGACTCCTCGGCTGGATTCCCAATCGCATACCGACTCGAGCCGCCCTACACAGCCAAGGCATTGACGAAACGCAAAGCGAGGAGCTGAAACGGCCTGGGTAGTTCTTCCGAACGATGCGGGCGGCGGTCTGCATCCCCCATTCGCATTCGCCCCCGTGCCCGGCCGAAGGATGCCGCGAGAGCAGGTCGGCTCCTAGAGTGCCGGCAGGAGTTACGCAGGAGCATCAGGCGATGTACAACAACCGCAGGGCACTGTCCGTGCTGATCGTCAGCACGCTGGCATTCACCGTGTGCTTCATGGTGTGGATGATGTTCGGCGTGATCGGCATCCCGATCAAGAAGACGCTGGGCCTCAATGCCACCGAATTCGGGCTGCTGACGGCAACGCCGGTGCTCACCGGATCGCTGATCCGCGTGCCGCTGGGCATCTGGACCGACAAGTTCGGCGGCCGCATCGTCATGGCCGCACTGATGGCCATCACCGTGCCGGCCATTTGGCTGATGGCCTACGCGACGCAGTTCTGGCACTTCCTGGTGATCGGCCTGTTCGTCGGTCTGGCCGGTGGCTCTTTCTCGGTCGGCACACCCTACGTGGCGCGCTGGTTCCCGCGCAACCGCCAGGGCTTCGCGATGGGTGTGTACGGCGCAGGCAACTCCGGCGCGGCTGTGAACAAGTTCATCGCGCCGGCACTGGTGGTGGCCTTCGGCTGGACCATGGTCCCGCAGGTCTACGCGGCGATCATGCTCGGCACGCTGGTGCTTTTCTGGATCTTCAGCGCCAGCGATCCGGCGCACCTCGTGCCAAGCAACACCAAGTTCAGCGACCAACTGAAGATGCTGAAGGACCCCAAGGTCATCAAGTACTGCCAGTACTACAGCATCGTCTTCGGCGGCTACGTGGCACTGAGCCTCTGGATGGTGCAGTACTACGTGGGCGAGTACGGCCTGGACATCCGAGCCGCGGCGTTGCTGGCGGCCTGCTTCTCGCTACCCGGCGGAGTGCTGCGCGCGGTAGGCGGCTGGCTGTCCGACAAGTACGGCGCGCACCAGGTCACCTGGTGGGTGATGTGGGTCAGCTGGATCTGCCTGTTCCTGCTGAGTTACCCGCAGACGTCGATGACCATCACCACGGTTGACGGACCCAAGACGTTCCACATCGGACTGAACGTCTATGCCTTCACCGCACTGATGTTCATCCTGGGCATCGCCTGGGCCTTCGGCAAGGCCAGCGTGTTCAAGTACATCAGCGACGACTACACGCACAACATCGGCACCGTCAGCGGCATCGTCGGCCTGGCCGGCGGCATGGGCGGCTTCATCCTGCCGATCATGTTCGGCGCGCTGATGGACCTGACCGGAATCCGCTCCAGCGCCTTCATGCTCATGTACGGCGTGGTCTGGGTCAGCCTGATCTGGATGTACTGGACCGAGGTCCGCAAGACTGAACTCATGGGCCGCAATGCACCCCCGTCGCCGCTGGCCCACGCGCCGCGCTGAGCAGCCCGCCTCCCACCCTTACCCCTAGAGAATCATCATGGCCCGAATCCAGAACTGGAAGCCCGAAGACCCGACCTTCTGGCGCGAGCAGGGCAGCGCGCTGGCCTGGCGCACCTGCGGCATCACCACCTTCTCGCTGATCTTCTCCTTTGCCACCTGGTTCGTGATGAGTGCAGTGGTCGTGCGCCTGCCGGCCATCGGCTTCAAGTTCACGACCACCGAACTGTTCTGGCTGGCGGCCATCCCCGGACTGGCCAGCGGCATCCTGCGGCTGATCCACAGCAACTTCATCCCCGTGCTCGGCACGCGGCCGGTGATCAGCATCTCCACCATCATCAAGATCGTTCCGATGATCTGGCTGGGTTTTGCGATCCAGGACCTGAACACCTCGTGGGCGACGTTCATGGTCATTGGCTTCCTCTGCGGCATGGGGGGCGGCGACTTCTCGTCGTTCATGCCCTCGACCAGCATCTTCTTCCCGAAGCGGCTGCAGGGCACGGCGATGGGCATCCAGGCGGGCCTGGGCAACTTCGGCGTCTCGATCGTCCAGTTCGTGGCGCCGTGGATCATCGGCTTCGCCGCACTCGGCACCATCGCCGGCGGGCCGCAGGTCTTCACCAAAGCCGACGCGGTGAAGGGCGTGCTCACCGTCACCAAGGAAGCCGGCATCGTCAAGGATGTGGTCGTTGCCAAGCCCGAGTTCGCCGCGGCGATCGAGGTAGTAAAGACCGATGGTGTGCTCAAGGACGTGGTGCTGCGCGGCGCCGAGGGCGTGCAACCGATCAAGACCGAGGTGACCAAGGATGCGGCCGGCGGCATCGCCGAAGTCAAGCCAACCAAGGGTTACCTGCTCGAGGTCAAGCGCAATGCCTCCGGCGCCATCACCGACGTGACGTTGCGCAGCGTGGTGAAGAAGGCCATGTGGCTCCAGAACGCGGCCTACATCTGGGTGCCCTTCCTGCTGCTGGCGTTCGTGCTGTCGGTGATCTTCCTGCGCAGCCTGCAGTTGCCGTCGCGCGGCTTCATGGGCCAGTTCGAGATCCTCAGTTCGCGCAACCGGGCGCGCGTGCACACCTGGAACTGCACCATCACCTACATCTGCTCGTTCGGCTCGTTCAGCGGTTTCTCGGCGGCGTTCCCGATGCTCATCAAGACGCTGTACGGCAACTTCGACGGCGCGCCCGATCCGCTGACCTACGCCTACCTGGGCCCGCTCATCGGCGGCCTGGTGCGCGTGCTCACCGGCGGTTTCTTCGACAAGATCGGAGGCAGCAAGGGCATGCACTGGACGACCATCGGCCAGATCGCCGGTGTTGCCTTTCTCGTCTTCGGCGGCTACCTCACCCCCACCAGCATCGAGCAGTTCAGCGGCTTCCTGTGGGGCATGCTTTGGATCTTCCTGATGACCGGCATCAACAACGCCGCCACCTTCCGCCAATACCCGATCGTCTTCGCGTACTCGCCGGGCAAGGGCGCGCAGATGCTTGGCTGGACCGGCGCCTGGGCGGCCTTCGGCCCGTTCGTCTGGAACGTGCTGATCGCCTCGTCGATCGAGAAGACTGGTGCAGTGACGGCCTTCTTCATTGGCTGCGCGGTGTTCTACGTCTACTCGTTGTTCATCAACTGGTGGTACTACACGCGCAAGGGTGCCGAGCGCTTCGACTACGGCAACAGCGGCGGCACCTGGTGGGACAAGCTGCCCGAGCTCGAGCGCGAGCGCATGCGCCGCATCGACCTGCATCAGCCGGTCTGAGGACGCAGCCGCCATGGACACCCTCGTCAACGCCGGCGCCGTCGTCTACGGCTTGGTGCTCGTGCTCGCCACTTTCGCGCGTCATCCGCTGACCGAAGCGCTGCGCATCGACAGTCTCTTCATCCCCCAGGCCGGCGAACGCAGCCGGCCGCTGAACCTGGTGTTCGGGCTGGCCATCGCCGGCTACGGCGCCTGGACGCTGCTGCGGGCCTGACCCGCGAGGACCTACCGACATGAGCCACTTCCTCGACCGACTGAACCACTTCTCGATGCCGAAGGAGAGCTTCTCCGGCGACCACGGCGTCACCACCGGCGAAGACCGCACCTGGGAAGACGCCTACCGCAACCGCTGGGCCCACGACAAGGTGGTGCGCAGCACGCACGGTGTGAACTGCACCGGCAGCTGCAGCTGGAAGATCTACGTCAAGGGCGGCATCGTCACCTGGGAAACGCAGCAGACCGACTACCCGCGCACGCGCTGGGACATGCCCAACCACGAACCGCGCGGCTGCGCACGCGGCGCTTCGTACTCCTGGTATCTGTACAGCGCCAACCGCGTCAAGTACCCGCTGGTGCGGGGCCGGTTGCTCAAGCACTGGCGCGCCGCGCGGCTGCAGCACGGCCCGGTGGAGGCCTGGGCCTCGATTCAGCAGGACGAGGCCAAGCGCCGCGACTACCAGAAGGTGCGCGGCCTCGGTGGCTTCGTGCGCAGCAGCTGGGACGAGGTCAACGAGATCATCGCCGCGGCCAACGTCTACACCGCCAAGACCTACGGCCCAGACCGGGTGATCGGCTTCTCGCCCATCCCGGCCATGAGCATGGTCTCGTACGCCGCCGGCAGCCGCTACCTGAGCCTGATCGGCGGCGTGTGCATGAGCTTCTACGACTGGTACTGCGACCTGCCGCCGGCCAGCCCGCAGATCTGGGGCGAGCAGACCGACGTGCCCGAGTCGGCCGACTGGTACAACTCGACGTTCATCATCGCCTGGGGCAGCAACGTGCCGCAGACGCGCACGCCCGACGCGCACTTCTTCACCGAGGTGCGCTACAAGGGCGCGAAGACGGTGGCGGTGACGCCGGACTACTCCGAAGTCGCCAAGCTGGCCGACATCTGGATGCACCCCAAGCAGGGCACCGACGCAGCGGTGGCCATGGCCATGGGCCACGTGGTGCTGAAGGAGTTCTACTTCGACCGACGCTCGCCCTACTTCGACGACTACGCGCGCCGATACACCGACCTGCCGATGCTGGTGATGCTGAAGGAGCACCAGGCGCCCGACGGCAGCAAGACGTTGGTGCCCGACCGCTACCTGCGCGCCAGCGACTTCAATGGCAAGCTCGGCCAGGCCAACAACCCGGAATGGAAGACGCTCGCCTTCGACGGCGCCGGCAAGGTGGTGCTGCCCAACGGCTCGATCGGCTTCCGCTGGGGCCCTGAAGGGCGCGCCGACGCCGGCAAGTGGAACCTCGAGGACAAGGAAGCACGCCACGGCAGCGACGTCAAGCTCAAGCTGTCGGTGCTGGAAGGCGAAGCGCAGGCGCACGAGGTGGTGGAAGTCGCCTTCCCCTACTTTGCCGGCGCCGACACGCCGCACTTCAAGAACAACCCGCAGCAGGGCGAGCTCAACCGTGCCAAGGTGCCGGCCACGCGCATCCGCCTCGGCAAGGAAGGCGATGAGCGCCATGCACTGGTGGCTACCGTGTTCGACCTGCAGGTGGCGCAGTTCGGCATCGACCGCGGCCTCGGTTCGGGTGCGAAGAGCTACGACGACAACGCGCCCTACACGCCGGCCTGGCAGGAGCACATCACCGGTGTGCCGCGCGACCAGGTCATTACCGTGGCCCGGCAGTTTGCCGAGAACGCGCACAAGACCGAAGGCAAGTCGATGATCATCATCGGCGCGGCGATGAACCACTGGTACCACGCCGACATGAACTACCGCGGGGTGATCAACCTGCTGATGCTGTGCGGCTGCGTGGGCCAGAGCGGCGGCGGCTGGGCGCACTACGTGGGCCAGGAGAAGCTGCGCCCGCAGACGGGCTGGCTGCCGCTGGCCTTTGCGCTGGACTGGATCCGCCCGCCGCGGCAGCAGAACAGCACCAGCTTCTTCTATGCGCACACCGACCAATGGCGCTACGAGAAGCTGGGCCTGGACGAGGTGCTGTCGCCGCTGGCCGACAAGGCCAAGTACGCGGGCAGCATGATCGACTACAACGTACGCGCCGAGCGCATGGGCTGGCTGCCGAGCGCGCCGCAGTTGCAGACCAATCCGCTGCAGCTGGCGCGCGACGCGGCTGCCGCCGGTGGCGATCCGAAGGAGCACGTGGTCAAGGCGCTGAAGGACGGCTCGCTGAAGATGAGCTGCACCGACCCCGACCATCCGAACAACTGGCCGCGCAATCTGTTCGTCTGGCGCAGCAACCTGCTCGGCTCGTCGGGCAAGGGCCACGAGTACTTCCTCAAGCACTTGCTGGGCACCAGCAACGGCGTGCAGGGCAAGGATCTCGGCAAGGACGAGGCCCGCCCCAGCGAAGTCGTCTGGCACGACAAGGCACCCGAGGGCAAGCTGGACCTCCTGGTGACGCTGGACTTCCGCCTCAGCACCACTTGCCTGTACAGCGACATCGTGTTGCCCACGGCCACCTGGTACGAGAAGAACGACCTGAACACCAGCGACATGCACCCGTTCATCCACCCGCTGTCCACCGCAGTGGACCCGGCCTGGCAGAGCAGGAGCGACTGGGAGATCTACAAGGGCATTGCGCGCAAGTTCAGCGAAGTCTGCGTCGGCCACCTGGGCGTGGAGAAGGAGGTGGTGCTGACGCCGCTGATGCACGACACGCCGGGCGAACTGGGCCAGCCGTTCGAGGTGCGCGACTGGTCGCGCGGCGAATGCGATCTGATTCCCGGCAAGACCGCGCCGCAGATCACTGTGGTCGAGCGCGACTACCCCAACGTCTACAAGCGCTTCACCGCACTCGGTCCCTTGATGAACAAGGTGGGTAACGGCGGCAAGGGCATCGCCTGGAACACGCAGACCGAGGTCCGGCAACTGGGGGAACTGAACGGCCACGTGCGCGACGAGGGCCCAACCAAGGGCATGCCGAGGATCGAGAGCGATATCGACGCGGCCGAGGTCATCCTGCAGTTGGCGCCCGAGACCAACGGCCACGTGGCGGTGAAGGCCTGGGAGGCCTTGAGCAAGGCCACCGGCCGCGAGCACAAGCACCTGGCCCTGCACCGCGAGGACGAGAAGCTGCGCTTCCGAGACGTGCAGGCCCAGCCGCGCAAGATCATCAGCTCGCCCACCTGGAGCGGACTGGAGAGCGAAACCGTTTCCTACAACGCCGGCTACACCAACGTGCACGAGCTGATCCCGTGGCGCACGCTGACCGGGCGCCAGCAGTTCTACCAGGACCACCCGTGGATGATCGCCTTCGGCGAGGCGCTGTCCAGCTACCGCCCGCCGGTGGACCTGAAGACCACCGCGGCGATGCACAACCAGCGCGGCAACGGCAACAAGGAGATCCTGCTCAACTTCATCACGCCGCACCAGAAGTGGGGCATCCACAGCACCTATACCGACAACCTCATGATGCTCACGCTGAGCCGCGGCGGGCCCTGCATCTGGATCAGTGAGCAGGACGCCAAGAGCGCCGGCATCGTCGACAACGACTGGGTGGAGCTGTTCAACGTCAACGGCGCGATCACGGCGCGAGCAGTGGTCAGCCAGCGTGTCAACCCGGGCATGGTGATGATGTATCACGCCCAGGAGAAGATCGTGAACACCCCCGGCGCCGAGATCACCGGCGTGCGCGGCGGCATCCATAACTCGGTGACCCGCATTGTTACCAAGCCGACGCACATGGTCGGCGGCTATGCGCAGCAGAGCTACGGCTTCAACTACTACGGAACCATCGGCACAAACCGCGACGAGTTCGTCGTGGTGCGCAAGATGAACAAGGTCGACTGGCTGGACACCCCGGTCGGCGAGGAGCGGGTCGCCCTCGTCCAGGCTCAAGGAGAGAACGCATGAAGGTCAGAGCCCAAATCGGCATGGTGCTGAACCTGGACAAGTGCATCGGCTGCCACACCTGTTCGGTCACCTGCAAGAACGTCTGGACCAGCCGGCCGGGCATGGAGTACGCCTGGTTCAACAACGTCGAGACCAAGCCCGGCATCGGCTATCCCAAGGAGTGGGAGAACCAGGACAAGTGGAACGGCGGCTGGGTCCGCAAGAGCGACGGCTCGATCGTCCCGCGCCAGGGCGGCAAGTGGCAGCTGCTGATGAAGATCTTCGCCAACCCCAACCTGCCGGAGATCGACGACTACTACGAGCCCTTCACCTTCGACTACGACCACCTGCAGAGTGCGCCGGAGATGAAGGCCAGCCCGACCGCGCGGCCGCGCAGCCTGATCACCGGCATGCAGATGGACAAGATCGTCTGGGGCCCGAACTGGGAGGAGATCCTCGGCGGCGAGTTCAGCAAGCGCAGCGCCGACAAGAACTTCGACGGCTTCGAGGCCGCGCAGAAGGCGATGGTCGGCGAGTTCGAGAACACCTTCATGATGTACCTGCCGCGGTTGTGCGAGCACTGCCTGAACCCGGCCTGCGTCGCGTCGTGCCCGTCGGGCTCGATCTACAAGCGCGAGGAAGACGGCATCGTGCTCATCGACCAGGACAAGTGCCGCGGCTGGCGCATGTGCGTGTCGGGCTGCCCGTACAAGAAGATCTACTACAACTGGAAGAGCGGCAAGGCCGAGAAGTGCATCTTCTGCTACCCGCGCATCGAATCCGGGCAGCCCACCGTGTGCAGCGAGACCTGCGTCGGCCGCATCCGCTATCTGGGCGTGCTGCTGTATGACGCCGACCGCATCGAGCAGGCCGCCAGCGTCGAGCGCGACCGCGACCTGTACCAGGCGCAGTGCGACATCTTCCTCGACCCCAACGACCCGAAAGTGATCGCGCAGGCGCGCGCCGACGGCATCCCCGAAGCCTGGCTGGAAGGTGCGAGAAACAGCCCGGTGTGGAAGATGGCGATGGACTGGAAGGTGGCCCTGCCGCTGCACCCCGAGTACCGCACGCTGCCGATGGTCTGGTACGTGCCGCCGCTGTCGCCGATCAGCGCCGCGGCGAATGCCGGGCATGTGGGCTTCAACGGCCAGATTCCCGACGTACAGCAGCTACGCATCCCGGTGGCCTACCTGGCCAACCTGCTGACCGCCGGCGACCCGAAGCCGGTGGAACGTGCGCTCGAGCGGATGCTGGCGATGCGCGCCTACCAGCGCGACAAGCATGTCGACGGGCGCAGCAACCTGGAGGTGCTGAAGCAGGTGGGCCTGACCGAGCATCAGGTCGAGGACATGTACCACGTGATGGCCATCGCCAACTACGAGGACCGCTTCGTGATCCCCAGCACGCACCGCGAATACGCCGAGAACGCCTTCAACGTGCGCGGCGGCTGCGGTTTCAGCTTCGGCAACGGTTGCTCGGAAGGCGTGGGCGAGACCAGCCTGTTCGGCAGCGAGAAGAAGCGCACCATCCCGATCAAGGCGGAAGTCTGATGAAGAGCACCCGAACGATGTCGCTCACGCTGCGCGTGCTGGCGCGGCTGCTGAGCTACCCCGACGATGCTCTGCGCGAGCACCTGCCGGAAATGCGCCTGGCACTGCGCGGCGAGGCCGCGTTGTATCCGGAGCGCCTCGCCGAACTCGAGGCGCTGATCGACGGCCTGGCCCGCCAAGACCCGATCGATGCCGAGGCCGACTACGTGCAGCTCTTCGACAGCGGCCGGCGCACCAGCCTGCACCTGTTCGAGCATGTGCACGGCGACTCGCGCGACCGCGGCCCGGCGATGGTCGACCTGGCGCAGACCTTCGAGGCCGCCGGCCTGTACCTGGCCGAGGGCGAGATGCCCGACCACCTGCCCGTGGTGCTGGAGTACGCCTCGACCCAGCCGCCGCGCGAGGCGCAGGCCTTCCTCGCCGAGATGGCGCACATCCTCAACGCCATCTTCAGCGCGCTGCACAAGCGCCAGAGCCGCTACGCCAGCGCGCTCGGCGCGCTGATCGAGCTGGCCGGCGAGAAGTGCTCGCCGCTCAGCGTGCCCGACGAGACGCCGATCGACGAGAGTTGGGCCGAGCCCGAGGCCTTCGGCGGCTGCAGCTCGGCCGGACAGGCCCCTCCGGGCCAACCACAACCGGTGCAGATCCATCGCAAGTCCACAGCCCACGCCGCCACAGGAGCGCGTCCATGAGCACCCTGACCACCTACCTCCACAATTTCGCCTTCAACGTCTATCCGTACATCTGCCTGGCGGTGTTCCTGATGGGCAGCCTGGCGCGCTTCGACCGCGACCAGTACACGTGGAAGAGCGATTCCTCTCAGATGCTGCGCGCGCGACAGCTCAAGGTGGGCAGCAACCTGTTCCACTTCGGCATCCTGTTCCTGTTCCTCGGCCACCTGTTCGGCCAGCTCACGCCGCACTGGCTATACGAGATCTTCATAACCGCCGAGCAGAAGCAGCTGCTGGCGATCGTCGCCGGCGGCATCGCCGGGGCGATCTGCTTCGTTGGGCTGACGATGCTGCTGCACCGGCGCATGTTCGACCCGCGCATCCGCCTGACCAGCCACCGCACCGACATCGCCATCCTGGTCATCCTCTGGGTGCAGCTGGTCATTGGCTTGGTGACCTTGCCCTATTCCTGGAGCCACCGCGAGGAGGCGACCACGATGGTCGTGCTCGCGAGCTACCTGCAGGGCATCGCCACCTTCCGCCCCGATGCGTCGATGCTGGTGGGCATCAGCTGGCCGTACCTGGTGCACATGCTGCTGGGCATGACCATCTTCCTGCTGTTCCCGTTCAGCCGGCTGGTGCACATCTGGAGCGGCTTCGCCTCGGTGGCCTACCTCTTCCGGCCGTACCAGCTGGTGCGCTCGCGCCGCTTGAACCTGCCGGCGGGCCACAGCACGCCGCCGGTGCGCAGCTGACTGGGCGGCCATGGACACCACGCTGACCACCGCACTGGCGAGCATCAATGGCGTGCCCTTGCACGCGCAGGGCGAGGCGCTCGACGATGACAACCTGCGCCAGCGCGCCTGCACCGAACTGCTCCGACAGGCCGCGATACAGGCGGGTCTGCTGGCAGCTGACGACGCACCCAGCCTGGACGGCAGCATCAGCGAAGAAGCCAGCGCCGCCATCGAAGCGCTGCTGGCCGCCAAGCTGGCGATTCCCGAGCCTTCGGACGAGGCCTGCCGCCGCCACTTCGACGCCCACCCGGCGCGCTGGCGCAGCGGCGATCGCGCCCAGGTGCGCCACGTGCTGTTCGCGGTGACGCCAGGCGTGGATGTGCGTAAGCTGCGCGACCGCGCCGAAGCGCTGCTGCTGGAGCTTCGCTGCCACCGCGACGGCGAAGCCGACCGCTTTGCGCCGCGCGCCGCCGAGTTGTCCAACTGCCCCTCGGGTGCAGAAGGCGGTAACTTGGGTTGGCTGCGGCGCGAGGACTGCGCGCCCGAGTTCGCGCGCGAGATCTTCGCCGGAGCCGAGATCGGTGTGCTGCCGCGGCTGGTGCACAGCCGCTTCGGATTGCACGTGGTGGAGGTCGTCGCGCGCGAGGCCGGCCAGGTGCCGGAGTTCGAGGCGGTGCGCAGCGCGGTGGCGATGGCGCTGCGCCAGCAGGGCTTCGTCAGCGCGCTGCGCCAGTACATGCAATTGCTGGCCGGCGCGGCCTGCGTCGAAGGCGTGATGCTGGACAGCGCCGACACGCCGCTGGTGCAGTGAAACGGTGAACATCGCCAGCTTCGACGACCTGCTGCAGATCGCGCGTCAGCAGCGCGAGCCGCAGCAGTTGCTGTTCGTGTTTGCCGGTGCCGAGCTGCCGGCGGGCGCCAGCGCGGCGCAGCGCGAGCAGTTCGACGCAGGCGAAGGCGGCGAACTCGCGCCGCTGATGTGCGTGGACAAGGACGCCAAGGCGCTGGCCGGCTTCGACGCCCTGTGCGTCGAGGCTGCGCAGGCCGGCCCGCCCTGGGCCATCGTTTTCACCGCGGCGCTATCGGGCCGCAACGGCCGGCCGCCACAGGCCGGCGACATCGACGCGGCGTTGCAGCACATGGTCGAAGCCATCCAGGCCGGCCACCTGGATGGAATGCTGCCGTTCAACCGCGCGGGCGAGCCGGTGCAGCTGGCCTGAGGGGTCGACCATGCCTGACGAACTGCTGCAAAGGCTGCGGCGCTTCCATGACCAAACCTTCCCAGGGGTGCAGGAGACCTTCGAGACGCTGGTCAAGGAGGGGCAGCATCCGACAATCCTGTTCATCGGCTGCTCGGATTCGCGGCTGGTGCCTTACCTGTTGACGGGCACCGGACCAGGGGATCTCTTCCTGGTGCGCAATGTAGGCGCCTTCGTGCCGCCATGGGATGGCTCGGCGGGATACCACGGCACCGCTGCAGCCATCGAGTTCGCCGTGCTGAACCTGAAGGTCGCGCGTATCGTCGTGTGCGGGCACAGCCACTGCGGCGGCATCCGCGCCCTGTACGAAGGCGTGCCGGCGCAGGCGCCGAACCTCAGCGCATGGCTGGAGCTGGGTCGCGAGGCGGTGCTGCCGGTGCAACTGTCACCCGAGGCGCTGCGCCGCACCGAGCAGCGCGCCGTGGTGCTGCAGTTGGAGCGACTGATGGGCTACCCGATGGTGCGCGAGCGGGTCGAGGCCGGCCAGATGACACTGCACGGCTGGCACTATGTGATCGAGGATGGCGAGGTGCATGTCTTCGACGTGCAAAGCGGCAGTTTCGTGGCGGCGTCGAAAGCGGAACACAGCGGCACGGGGCCGTACCTCCCGCACGACGCCGACGAGTGACCTCGCCCTCCTGGAAGGACCCGTCGCTTCAGTTGTCGAAGCCGACGAACACCGCCGCCTCGTCGACGGACTTCCGCTGCGACACCACGGCATTCGCCGGAAATGTGTCGTCGGGCCAGCCCATTGCGATGCAGGTCTGGATCACCTGGTCGTCGGGGATGCCTGCCTCGGCCCGCACCACCGGCGACTGCATGATCCCCTGGCTGTTGATCACGCAGCCCAGGCCACGCGACCAGGCGGCGTTGACGATGCAGTTGACCACGCCGCCGCAATCGAAGGGCGCGATGTCGCTGCCGTGGATCGAGCGGTCGTAGGTGACGACGATCGACACCGGCGCGTCGAACTGGCGGAAGCCGCGCAACACCCAGTCCTGGCGCCTTTCCTTGTCGTCGCGCGCGATGCCCATCGCGGCGAAAAGCTGCTTGGCGATGCCGATCTGCCGCTCGCGGTGCACACCGGTGTAACCGGGGCCCATGCGGAATTCGCGCGAATCGGGCACGCCGGCCAGGTTGCGTTCGACGTTGCCCTTGCGGATGCGGTCCAGCACCGGGCCGGCCACCACGAAGAAGTTCCACGGCTGCGTGTTCAGCGATGTCGGCGCGCGCATCGCCAGTTCGAGGATCTCGCGGATCAGCGCCTTCGGCACCGGCTTCTTCAGATAGCCGCGGATGCTCCTGCGCCCGCGGATGACCTCGTCGAATTCCATCGTTGCCGTCCCTGTCTGCATCATCCGTTCAGCCACGCCTCGTCAGCACCTGCCCCGGCCGCGCCCCGGTGGCCTGCCCCCGCGCCCATACCGGAACGCCGTTGACCAGCACCGTCTCGATGCCGTCGGCCGCGCGCTTGGGCTCCTCGTAGGTCGCCGTGTCGATGACCCGCTCCGCGTCGAAGACCACCAGGTCGGCGGCCGCACCTTCGGCCACGCGGCCGCGGTCGGCCAGGCCGAAGTTGCGCGCCGTCAGGCCGGTCATCTTCCACACCGCCGTCTCCAGCGGGAACAGGCCCAGCTTGCGGCTGTAGTGGCCCAGCACGCGCGGGAAGGTGCCCCACAGCCGCGGGTGCGGACGCTCGCCCTGCGGAATGCCGTCGGAGCCGACCATCGTGTGCTCGAAGGCCAGGATGCGCTGCACATCGGCCTCATCCATCATGAAGTAGATGGCGCTGGCCGGCTGCAGCCGGCGCACCGCCTCCAGCTTGGCGACGCCCCACTCGCGCGCGATGTCGTCCAGGTCGCGGCCGGCCATCTGCGGGTGCGGCTCGCTGTGCGCAATCAGTACCCTGCCCAGCAGGCGCACCGGGTCGTTGTGCAGCATGGTGCTGCCGGCCGTGTACGGGTAGCAGTCCAGTGCCACGCACTGGCATTGCATGGCCTGGCCGATACGCGCCAGCGTCTCTGTGGAGCGGCCCCAGTTGGCCTGGCCGGTGACCTTGTGGTGCGACACCACCACCGGCACGCCCAGCTCGCGGCCGATGCGGAAGGTCTCGTCCAGCGACTGCAGCACCGCGTCCTGCTCGTCGCGCATGTGCGTGACATAGACGCCGCCGCTGCCGCTCAATGGGCGGCAGACCTCGATGATCTCCTCGGTGCTCGCGGCCGCCGCCGGCGGGTAGTAGGTGCCGGTGGACACGCCAATCGCACCGGCGTCCAGCGCCTGCTGCACATGCGTGCGCATCGCCGCGATCTCGGCCTCGGTGGCGCTGCGCTGCAGGTCGGCCACACAGCGCGCGCGCAGCGTCGTGTGGCCCAGCAGCGGCGCGGCGTTCAGCGCGGCCGGCGCGTCACGCAGAGCCTGCAGGTACGCGGCAAAACTGCCGAAGCGTTGCCGCGGCCCGCCCACGGCCAGCGAGAGCGGCGCCGGCGTCGGCGTGTCGGCTTCCAGCGGCGCCGGGCTGATGCCGCAGTTGCCGGTGACCACCGTGGTCACACCCTGCGAGGCCTTGAACTCCATGTCGGGACGCGCCAGCAGCGCCAGGTCGTCGTGCGTGTGCGCGTCGATGAAGCCGGGCGCGACGATGCGCCCGTGGGCAGCAAGGCGCCGCTGCGCGGCACGGCCGCGCAGGTCGCCGACCGCGGCGATGCGGCCGTCGCGCACGCCCACGTCGGCGTCGAAGCGCGGCGCGCGCGTGCCGTCGATCACGGTGCCGCCTTCGATCAGCAGGTCAAAGGGTTCGGACATGCACTGCTCCCGGGCCGCCGCAGGACGGGCGGCGCGACGGTCATTCTGCACGGGCGCCGGCTGCGGGCAGGTCACAATCCGATCCTTTCGTGCCACGCACCCGTCGCCCATGCCCCCACCGCCGCGCCCGCAGAACAACGGCAACCCACTGCTGGAGATCCTGATCGCCATCGTCGCGCCAGCGATCATCCTGATGAAATTCAGCAGCGAGCAGCACCTGGGTTCGCTGAACGCACTGCTGGTCGCGCTGGCCTTCCCCTTCGGCTGGGGCGTCTGGGGCCTGGTCAAGGAGCGCAAGCTCGGGCTGATCGCCGTGCTCGGCGTGATCAGTACCCTGCTCACCGGCGGCATCGGCCTGCTCAAGCTGGATGCCCAGTGGCTGGCCGTCAAGGAGGCCGCGGTGCCTGGGCTCATTGGCCTGGCGGTGATGGTCTCTGCGCGCACGCGCTGGCCACTGATCCGCATGCTGGTCTACAACCGCCAGCTGATCGACGTCGACCGCGTCGACGCCCGGCTGGCCGAGCGCGGCAACGGCACTGCCTTCGAGGCACGGCTGCGCAACGGCACGCTGCTGCTGGCCGGCACCTTCTTCTTCTCTGCCTTCATGAACTACGTGCTGGCACGCTGGATCGTCAACAGCCCGGCCGGCAGCGAGGCCTTCAACGAGGAGTTGGGCCGGCTGACGCTGCTGAGCTACCCGGTGATCGCGCTGCCCTCGATGGCGATGATGATCGCCATCGTCTACTACGTGGCGCACGGCGCGAAGCAGCTCACGGGCCTGGACCTGTCCGACATGCTGCACCACCACGCGGACGGACAAGCCAAGTGATCCGGCCGGGCACGCCGCCAGCGGCCTGGCTGAAGCCGCTGTTTGCCGGCACCATATTCAGCAGTGCTTTCCTGCTGTTCCTGGTGCAGCCACTGATCGCCAAGCAGATCCTGCCGTGGTTCGGCGGCTCGGCCGCCGTGTGGTCGATCTGCATGGTCTTCTTCCAGGTGCTGCTGCTCGCCGGCTATGCTTATGCCGACTTGGTGACGCGCAAGCTCTCGCCGCGCGCGCAGCCAGTACTGCACATCGGCCTACTGGCCGTGAGCTTGCTGCTGATGCCGATCGTCACCGACCCACGCTGGAAACCTACCGGCACCGAGGATCCGACGCTGTGGATCCTGGGACTGCTGCTGGCGACCATCGGCTTGCCGTACTTCCTGCTGTCCACCACCGGGCCGCTGGTACAGAGCTGGGTGGCGCGCACTCGCTGGGGTGGCCACGTATACCGGTACTTCGCGCTGTCGAACCTGGCCTCGCTGGCCTCGCTGCTGAGCTACCCGGTATTGATCGAACCTCGTATGCCGTTGCTCAACCAGGCGCACGCCTGGTCGTGGTCCTACGGCCTGTTTGCATTGCTGTGTGCCGGCACAGCGCTGGCCGTGGCGCGCATGCCCACGGCACAACCTGCCGCCGCGGCGCGGGGGGAGCGGGACGGGCGTGACGCGGATGCACCCCGCTGGACCCAGTACGCGCTGTGGCTGACCCTTCCCGCGCTGGGTTCGTGGCTGCTGCTGGCCGTGACCAACCACCTGACGCAGGACGTGGCCTCGGTGCCGTTCCTTTGGGTGCTACCGCTGGTGGCCTACTTGTTCAGCTTCGTGCTCACCTTCGAGAACGACCGTTGGTACCGGCGCAGGGTGTTCCTGCCGGCCGCGGCACTGCTGCTCGCACTGGCGGCCTACGGTCTGCAATCCAGCCTGGGCCAGCGACTGCAGACGGCATTGCCGCTGTACCTGGGCGGGCTGTTCGTCTGGTGCGTGGTGTTGCACGGTGAGATGGCGCGCCGCCGGCCCGCGGCACGCTGGCTGACGCGCTTCTACCTGATGCTTTCACTGGGCGGTGCACTGGGTGGCGTGGCGGTCGGGCTGGCCGCTCCGGTGCTGCTGCCTGCGCACTACGAACTGGGCATCGGCCTGGTGCTGCTGGCGCTGGTGGGCATGGTGCTGTGGCGCCAGCGACTGCCGGCCCTGGCGGTTTGCGGGCTGCTCGCGGCGTTGAGCAGCGGCTTCCTGGCGCTGCAGGTGCACGAAGACACGGCCGGCGCGCGCACGCTGTCGCGCAACTTCTATGGTGCGCTGAGCACCTATGATGTTGTGCGGGAACCCGCGCAAGAGAGCGTTCGTCAGATGTACCACGGCGCGGTCAAGCACGGCGAGCAGTTCCTGGTGGCCGAGCGCCAGCGCGAGCCCACCACGTACTACGGCCCGACTTCCGGCGTCGGCCGGGCCATCCTTTCGGCGCCGCCCGGGCCCCGGCGCATCGGCCTGATCGGGCTGGGCGCGGGCACGCTGGCCGCCTACGCGCGGCCGGGCGATCTGGTGCGGGTGTACGAGATCAACCCCGAGGTGTTCGTTCTGGCCGACCGGGAGTTCAGCTTTCTCGCCGACAGCCCGGCGCACATCGAGCGGGTGGCGGGCGACGCCCGGCTGGCGCTGGAGCGCGAACCGGCGCAGCAGTTCGACGTGCTGGCGGTGGACGCGTTCTCGGGCGATTCGGTACCTGCGCACTTGCTGACCACCCAGGCGATGGACCTGTACATGCGCCACCTGCGCGAAGGCGGGATCGTCGCCTTCCACGTGACGAACCGCTTCCTGGACCTGCCGCCGGTGGTGGAGCGCATCGCCAGCGAGCGCGGCCTGGCCGCGGCCTGGGTGCACGACCCGGCCGAGGACAGCCACCTGCGTGCCACCGACTGGGTGCTGGTGGCCCGCGATGCGACCACGCTCCAGCGTGGTGGCATCGCCGGCGCCACCAAGCCCTTCCAGGTGAATCCGGGTTTGCGTGCCTGGACCGACGACTTCAACAACCTTTTCAGCGTGCTGAAGTGAGCACAGCGGCGCGGCCTGCGCGCCACGCCCCGTCTTGCGCTAGTTCGCCGGCTTGGCGACCGGATAGCCGGCTTTCACCCAGTCGGTGAAGCGCATGTCTGCCGCAGTCACGTTGGTGAAGCCCATGTCCTGCAGCGTTTTCGTGGCCAGTGCACAGCGGCCGCCGGTGGCGCAGTAGAGCGTCATCTTGGTGGCCATGTTGGTGGCCTCCGGAAAACCGGCGAGCTTCCAGATGCGGAACTCGATCAGCCCGCGGGGAACGTTGACGGCGCCGGGTACGTAGCCGTCCTCGAACTCGTTCTCGTTGCGCACATCGACGATCAGGCCAAGGTCCTTGCGGTCGAAGCCCGCCTTGAACTGCTGCATGTCGATCGTCCTGATCTGCTTCTTGGTCGCCGCGATCATCTGGTTGACCGAAGGCGGGTAGCTCGGCGCCGCGGCCGCTGCGGGCGGCTGCGCGGGAGCGGGCGCGGGGGGTGGCGTCTGCGCGCAGCCCAGGAAGCTGAGGCCGGCAACTGCAAACGACGCGGCAATCAGGGTCTTGCGGAGTTTCATGACTGGTCCTCGGATTTCAGGTTTGCCCAGCGACCCTCCCGTGCCTACGCTTATGGAGGGTCCGATTGCCACAAAGCCTACGCCGCTTCGACGGGCAGGCCGTTGATGGACCTCAAGACTGCGACGGGTTCAGACCAGCATGGAATCGACGCCAGCACACGCGACGACGTTGCAATGCTTGCCTCCGCTCGGCGAGGCCGTGGCATCGCGCGGTGCTTGGCGTTTCGCTGCGCTCGGCGCGGTTCAGCCGACACTTGGTCGCGCTCGACGGCGTCGTCGCAGCGGTCGCGGCATTCGGCTGCCAGGTTTCGCCTTGCCCCAGGCACGGTACGCAAGTGGATCGCGCCGAACGCCGATGCGGCGTAGCGGAGCGGGCCCGCGCGGCGGACGCGTTCCTGCAGATCGGCGTCGCAAAGATCCTCGACACACTGCCGATGGGCTCGGACCCGGACTGTCGTGCATTGGGTGTGCCCGTGCAGCATCCGTGCGGTGCACGTGCTCGATGCACCGGTCCAGGCCCGACACGCGGGCACAAAGCCTGCCCTGACGCTTGCCAATCGGCCACAGTCTGTTGCCGCGAGGCGCCCACCGCGCGTACCCCGAAGGGCATGAACGTAAACTTGCGAGGCAGGCAACGCCGCAGGCTGCTCTTGGCGGGCGCGCTGGCCGGCGCCGGGCCGTGGCTGCCCGGCACTGCCGGCGCGACGGTGCCGTTGCACGCGCCTGAGGCGATGGCGCAACTGCACGTCACTGCCGACGGCATGCTGCACGGCCTGTCCGCCACCGGCACGCTGTGGGAGCTGGACGGCGCGGCCTGGCGCCGCATCGGCGACGGGCTGGACCCCGCCGCCCCGCTGGCCAGTGGCCGCGGCCGCATCGCCGGCCGCAGCCGTGGCGGCGGGCCGTGGGTGCTGGAGAACGGGCGCGTGGTGGCACCGCCCGGGCCGGCGCTGGCGCCGCACGCCGGGCTGCTGGTGCTGGCCTTCGGCCTGATCGCGGTGGCGGCCGCTGCCGACGGGACTTGCCATGCGGTGCGCCTGGAACCCACGCCGGCCGGCTGGCGCGAGACTGCGCGCAGCAGGGACGGGGTGCTGCCCGACGCCCGCCCGGTGCAGTTCGACCCCGATGGCTCGGCCACCGAAGACAACGGCCACGTCGCGGTCTTCGGCAGCCCCGACGCCGAGCGCTACCGCCACGGCGTGCTCGGCGACGCGGTCGAGCCGCGCTCGCTGCTGCTGCTCGAGGGCCAAGACCTGCGCACGATGGCCCGCCTGGAGCTGCCGCCGCCCTGGGTGTTCGAGGACATCGCGCCGCGGCCGATCGCCTGGCGCGGCCGGCGCGCGCTGTTGACAGTGCGTGCCGGACCGCAGGGCGCGCAGATGGCGGTGGCGGCGCTGGCCGGCGCGCCGCGCGACCGCTTCGAGCTGGCCGCGCTGGGCGAGCCGATCGGCCTGCGCAACCGCTGGCTGTCGCCCAGCACCGACGGCCTGCGCCTGTGGGCGGTGCACACGCCGCACCTGGGCGGCGTGGCGCGGCGCTACCGCGACGAAGGCGACCGGCTGGCCAGCGAGATCGTGGCGCAGGGCGTGTCGAACCACGCGCTCGGCGAGCGCGAACTCGATATCTCCGCCTGGACGGACCGCAGCTGGGTGGTACCAACGCAGGACCGGCGCGGCCTGCACGTGTTCGACCTGGGGCCGGGCGATCGCGTGCCGCGCCACCGCGACCTGATGCTGGATCAGCCGGCCGCGGAACTCAGGCGCTGGGCGCGGCACGGCGAGGACGGCATCGCCGTGCGGATGCAGGCCGGCGGCGTGGTGTGGCTGCCGTTGCCGCGTTGAGGCGTCGGCGCTGACCGGTGGTGGCGGCGGCGGCACGCGCCGTGGCGGGTGCTAAAGCAGCTCTTCCGGCACCAGCGGGCGCAGCAGTAACAGCTGCAGCTGCAGCAACGCCGAGGCCTCGGGCTCCCGGGTCTCCAAACAGGCCTGCCAGGGGAAGTTTCCGGTCGCCTCCGATGCCGACCAGCGGGTGATGCGCGCCTACGACGCGCAGATGCGCACGCGGCCGGAGTTCGCTACGCGCGTGTCCTTCGTGATCGCACCCGACGCCCGGATCGTCTTCACCTACAAGAGCCTGGAACCGACGCGGCATGTGGCCAAGACGCTGGAAGCCGTGCGACGGCTGAAGGGCTCGGCCACCCCTTGAGGCTGCACGTCGCGTGCCCTTGGGTTCAGTCAGAACGCGCGGCGCGTGTTGCCGCACTGTCAGTGCGCCAGCAACAGTCGCCCCCCTGTGTCGCTGCATGCTGCCGGCCTGTCGTTCCACCGCGAGCGTCCAGACGGACCATCTTGCCGGTCGCTGATCGAGTCGTGACTACGGTGCACACCAGTTGGAACAGGTGGGGTCGCTAGCACCCCCAGCCGCGGCGGCTCGCGCACGCCACCGAGATCAAGTCACGGGTGATGCCCGAGTGTCGGCAGCCAGTGCAGGGTTCCCAAGTGTCTCGCTGAGCCAAAGCCGGACCGAACGCGCAGGATCGGAGCGCATCCGGACCTTCGCGGACGAAATGCACGACATGGCGCCGTGGCCCAGCGGCAGGTGCGGACGCTGCAGCACCAGCGAGCGCCCCGGAGCTGCGAGCGCCACCGCGCCGGCCATGCCGTCAGACTCTTCGCGCCGACTGGCGAGGTCCTCATGCGAGGAACCATGCACCGTTCAGATCCATGCACAGGGTCGGGACGACCCTCTCGCTGGGCCGAGAGCAGTCGTCGAAGCGGCGTGGCCGCCCGGTCGCGTGCCGAAGTCAGCTGCACCTCGCATCGGCCCGCATCGCCGCCACTCGGAGCGGCGCCGCAGCTCCAATCGAACATCGGTGGGTTCGCGCTCTTCGAGGGCCCGCGCAGCATGCCCGGGGTGGCCAGGCTGGGTATGCTGTCAGACCGAGCCATCGAGTGTAGCCACCGCATGAGCAACGCACCTTCTGTAGCCATCGACCTCGCCGCCTTCTGGCAGGACCCGTATCCGACACTGGCCGCAATGCGCCATGCGCACCCCATCGCCTATGTGCCGCAGCTCGGTGCCACGCTGTTCACCCGCCGCGCGCACATCGTGGAGCTGGAGAAGCTGACCCAGGTGTTCAGCTCGCACCAGCCGCAAGGGCTGATGAACCGGCTGATGGGCCACAACATGATGCGCAAGGACGGTGCCGAGCACATCGCCGAGCGCAAGCTGATGCTGGCCGCGCTGGGCCCGCAACCGGTGCGCGCGCACTGGGAGCCGATCTTCCGCGCTGATGCGCAACGCGTGCTGGACGCGCTGGCGCCGCGCGGCCAGGCCGAGTTGGTGGCCGACTACGCGATGCCGGTGTCGGCCGATGCGCTGCGCGCGCTGACCGGGCTGACCAACATGCGCTGGCAGGACATGGACGCCTGGTCGCAGGCGATGATCGATGGCATCGCCAACTACTCCGGCGACCCCGCGGTGGAGGCGCGCTGCCATGCGGCCACCGCCGGCATCGATGCCTGCATCACAGAGCGGCTGCCGGTGTTGCAGCAGGCGCCCGACCCCAGCTTGCTGTCGGTGATGCACCGCGCCGGCCTGCCCGAGGCCAGCGTGCGCGCCAATGTCAAGCTCAGCATCAGCGGCGGGCAGAACGAGCCGCGCGACGCCATCGCCGGCGCGGCCTGGGCGCTGCTGGCGCACCCGGACCAGTTGCAGCGAGTGCTGGCGGGCGAGGTGACGTGGCGCCGCGTGTTCGACGAGTACGTGCGCTGGATGTCGCCAATCGCGATGAGCCCGCGCCGCGTGGCGCAGCGCTACATCGTGGACGGCGTGACGCTCGAACCCGAGGACCGGGTGTTCTTCATGTTCGGCTCGGCCAACCGCGACGAGGCCATCTTCGCCGAGCCCGACCGCTTCGACCTCGGCCGCAGCGAAAGCGCCGCGCACATCGCCTTCGGCGCAGGCCCGCACTATTGCGCTGGCGCAGCGGCCTCGAAGGCGCTGATCGCCGAGGTGGCGCTGCCGGCGCTGTTTGCGCGGCTGCCCGGCCTGCGGCTGGCCGACGGCGCGGCCGTGCGCTTCGGCGGCTGGGCCTTCCGTGGCCCGCTGTCGGTGCCGGTGGTCTGGGGTTGAGACGCTGTGAGCGGACGCAGCAAATGCCTGCCGCGCTCAGGTTCGGGTTTTGCGGCCGTTCGCGCCGATGGTCACGTCATGTCGCCGGCCCCGCCGGAGCGCTTCATCCAACACCGCGCAGCGCCAAAGGGCCGCATGCCGAGGTGATGCCAACCCACCCGTCGCAGCGGCTCGGCGCCGAGTGCGGATGCCATGGCGGAGCGCGTGAAGCAGTGATGGGGAGCATGCGCACATGGAGGCCAGAGTCTGACGATGAGAGAGATTGAGACCGGGACGCTGAAGACTGCGCTGCGCCTGGCCAGCGGCGCCATGCTGCCGAACCGATTGGCGAAGGCGGCGATGACATAGGGTCTCGCAGGCCCGGACAGCCCGCCGAACGAGCGGCACGTCCGCCTGTACCGGGCCAGGGCGGACGGCGGCGTCGGGTTGCAGATCACCGGCAACGTGATGGTCGACGGTCGCCACCTCGAGCGACCCGACAACTTGATCGCCGATCGCGCCATGGGCCGGCCGAACGTGCGCGTTTCCGCGCCTGGGCCGACGCGGCCCTCGCTGGCGGCGGGCAGGTTTGGATGCAGGTCTCGCAAACTGGACGCCAGACGCAGAAATCGGCGAATCCGCGGCCCGAGGCGCCGTCGGCGGTCGCGCTCGGGTTGCCGGGCGGGCAGTTCGGGTAGCCGCAGCCACTGACCGAGGCCGAGATCCGTCGACTGAGCGGCCGCTTCGCCGAGGTGGCGGTGCTGGTGCGCGAGACCGGGTTCGACGGCGTGCAGGTCCACGCCGCGCACGGCTACGCGGAATGTCATCTCAGGGCTATGCGGCGGTCAACCAACATCGAGCGCGCAATACCCGCCCTCGACCCACTGCTGCCGCTCGATCCCTGAGCGCGTGCGGCCGGTGTGCAGCGTAGGAGCGGGTGATGAGCACCTGTCCCCACAGGTCGCGCAGGCGCTGCGACGCCACTGCCTGTCCGTATGTCGAGCCCTATCCGTAGCCCATGGCGTGGGTGCCCGGCCAGGGACTTTGTCGCCAAGGCGTCAACCTCATCCGAAAAGGCATGGGACCCCGTTGCACTCAAGAAAGGCAGCCGCTATTGGCACGCGAACTCATCGTCGCACGTGCCGGCGAGCTGATCGCGACCCGGTCGCCGATGCTCCCCAGGTTGCAGTCCAGCGCAGAGTGCGCGTCTTGTGCCGCGCGCTTGATTGCCGTCAACTCGGCTCCCCGGCGCGAGGAGTCTGATTGATCCTTAGATCATGGACACGGTGCTGCATCTCATCAACGGCGGGGCCGGAAACCTGGCCGCTTATCTGGCCGCGCATGTGTTGCTGTGCTTGCTGCCGGCGTTCTTCATTGCCGGCGCGATGACGGCCTTGATCCCCAAGGCCAGTGTCACGCGCTGGCTCGGGCGCAACACTCCGTATCGCGTTTCCTACCCCGCCGCGGCGGCGGCCGGCTCATTACTTGCAGTTTGCTCGTGCACCATCGTGCCGCTGTTTGCCGGCATCTACAAGAAGGGCGCCGGTCTCGGACCGGCGATCACGTTTCTCTTTTTCGCACCGGCCGGCAATGTGCTGGCGCTCGCCTACACCGGCAGCATCCTCGGCCCGGAGTTCGCGTTCGCGCGCTTCGTGTTGTGCCTGCTCTTCGGCATCGGCATCGGGCTGCTGATGGCGCTGCTGTTCTGGCGTGACGACGCCAGCCACGACGCGGCAACCGACACCCTCTTCGCCGAGAAAGGGCGTGTCGGCCCGGCTGCGACCGGCGTATTGTTGGCGCTGGTGGCGGTGCTGATCGCCGGCACGCTCAAGGTCTGGCCGCTGACCGCCACCGTCGCCACGGCGACGCTGCCGCTGCCGTGGGCCGAGGGCTGGCAGGCCACGCTCTTTCGATTGGTGCCTTTCGACGCCGCAAGGGGCGAGGAAGGCGTCAGCGTGCAGGGCTCGCTGCTGATCGGCCTCTTGTTCCTGATAGGCCTCGCGGCCTGGAAAGGGTTGGAGAACATCGTCGAGGGTGCGAACCGTTGGACCTGGGTGGCGCTGGCGCTCGTGGCCGCCACGCTGCTCCTCGCGGCGCTGCGCCTGACGGCGGGGCAGGCGGGGCTCGAGGTGTCGATCACGGGCCGCACGCTGGCGGTCGGGATCGCGCTCGGCGCGGTGTGGCATCAGGCGCGTAGGCTGGAAGGCGAAACCTGGCGAGCGTGGCTGTGGGAGTCCTGGCGATTCGTGCAGCAGATCTTCGGGTTGCTGATCGTCGGCGTGTTCGTCGTGGGCATCGTGCGGCAACTCGTACAGCCCGAGTGGATCCAGGCACTGGCCGGTCGCAACGACCTGCTGGCTAACGTCGTGGCCGTGGCCTTCGGCGTCTTCATGTACTTCCCCACGCTGGTGGAGGTGCCGGTGGCGCACATGTTCCTCGACCTCGGCATGCACCGCGGCCCGCTGCTGGCCTACCTGATGGCCGATCCGGAGCTCAGCCTGCAGAGCATCCTAATGGTGGCCGCGGTGATCGGCCGGCCGAAGACGTTCACCTACGTCGCACTGGTGGCGCTGTTCAGTGTGGTCGCTGGGCTGCTCTACGGTGCATGGGTGGATGGTGTGCACCCGGGTTGGATCGCCGCCGGGCTGCTCGCTTTCATGGGCGCGCTGGCGGCAATGCTCAGCTGGATGCTGGGCCGGCGCACCGCCCCAGCCCGGGCCTGACGCGAATCGACTCAAGGAGAGCGACGATGAAGACAGTGAAGATCCTCGGCTCGGGTTGTGCCAACTGCAGAAAACTCGAGGCGGTGGCGCGAGAGGCGGCCACGAGCGCCGGCATCGACGCCGAGTTCGTCAAGGTCACCGACATGAAGGCCATCATGGCCTATGACCTGATCTCGACGCCGGGCCTCGTGATCGAAGAGAAGTTGGTCAGCAGTGGTCGCATTCCGACGCAGGCCGAGATTCTGCAATGGATGCAGGCATGAAGACCCTGCCCATCACCTGGAAGCGTCTCGTCAAGGACGGGCAGACCGGCCAGCGCTGCGGAGCCACGCAGCAAAGCGTCCTCGGCGCGATAGCGAAGCTGGAGGCGGCGCTGCGGCCCCTGGACATCCAACCGACACTTGACACGCAGCAGATGGACGATGCCAGCTTCCGCGCGGACCCCTCGGAGTCCAACCGCCTCTGGATTGCGGGCCGGCCGAAGGAGGAATGGCTCGGGGCGAGTGTGGGCGCGAGCGCTTGCTGCAGCATCTGCGACGACCTGCCCTGCCGGACGGTGCAGATCGGCAGCGATACCTATGAAGCGATCTCGGAGGATCTGATCATCCGGGCGGCGATGATTGCGGCATCGGCAATGATCGGGGCGCCTTCTGCCAGCACCACACCGACCGCGTGCTGCACGACACGGTGCGACTGTCATTGACGGCCGGAGCCGGCGATGACCGACAGAGCTGAGCGCCGATTAGCGAGTGCTGGTAGATGGTCGGTCAGGTTGCCGCTGCCAAAACCAGAAGGCCGTGAAGCGGTCGGTGGCGGGCTGCGGCAATTGGCCGGTTGCCTGTGCCCCTCCCGTTGATCTCGTCGCCACCTTGGCCACTGCCAGCTGGCACCCTCAACGACTGGTATGGAGCAGGCAGATCGAACAGTCGAGCGAGCGGAGCCAGTCTTGAAGAAACATTCGCGCCCGCAGGTCGAATGTCTGGACTTGGCCGGCCTTGACCACTGAGTGGGCGGCAACCAGCGGCGGCAATGCGTTCCATAGGAGACGTTGGTGGTTTCCCCTACCGTTCCAGGTCGCTTTGCTGCTGGTGGTCGCCGATCGCTGGCCGATGCTGGACGACCCGAAGCCGACCCCCTACCCCTTGCACGTCACGGCCGCGAGCGGGCATATGCGCGCCCTTCGGCCACGCGGTTGCGGGAACAGCGACCAGTATGCGTTGCGCAGGCCGGCACCGAGGTCTTAGTGAGCCGCGTCCGGATAGGCGCTGCCGAGCGCTGCTGCAATCCGATGCAGCCTCATGTCGCGAGTCCATAGCTTCGCACCTTCGGTCAACGCCACCGATGCCAACAGGTGGACATCGACATACCCGATGCCTTTGCCATGAAGGACATGGCGCTCGATGAACTGCAGGACCTCGTCGCTGTCGGCCACCACGGCCGACGGGAGATCCTGCAGAAGTTCGAGGATTGACTCGCGGTCACGCAAACTTCCGCAAGCGATCTCGCCCACCACGAACGGGTGCATCACGACGGACGAGCGCTCAAGCAGTTCGACGAGCCCTGGATCGCCGCGGCGAAGGTGGTCGACCCACACGGAAGTGTCGACCAAAATCAAGCCGGCTTCTCCGTGCGCCGGCGCGGTGCGGCCTTCAATGCGCGCTGCGTACCCCCCAACCGGGCCAAGCGCTTCGCGCTCTCTCTCTCGATGAGCGCCTTCAACCCTTCACTCAAAATGGCGGTCCGGTCCATCGGGCCGGCCAACTTGGTGGCCTTGGCCAGCAAGTCATCATCGATGTTGACTGTCGTTCGCATGATCTTGCTCTCTCAGTTCGGCACGAATGTAGCATCATTTGATGCCAATTCTGATGTCGCTTGTGATATCGCCCCGGCGACGCAACCGGACTCATCTGCAGCCCTGTGTCGAGCGATGGCTCTCGAAGAAGCCGGTTCTCCCACCCGACGGGTCAGCACCACGACGCCAAGCAACTGCCCGTCGCCGTCGTCAGCAGATGGCCGTCCAGCGCCAGTGAACTTTCGCACGAGTTCGTGCACGGCTGAGGCGCTGCGCTGGAGCAGGCGTGCGCAACGGCTGGGGCACGTTTGCCGGCTGCACTCCGACCCTACACAGCGGGCGCAGGCATCGCCACTGGCGATGCGAACTCCAAGCACGCAGCGCTGCTGGCGCAGCGTTCACTCATCGAACGGCTCACCGAGTCGCGCTGCACGCCATGTCATCGCTGGCCGCCGTGACGCAGCGCCAGAGCCACCCTGCAACCTTGCTGCACCGCCAGAGTCGCGACGCTCCGCCGGAGCGTTACGGCCTCAGCCCTGGCGCCGCCAGGAACGCTTGCAGGAAGACTGCCTGGTGAAAAGTCGCGCAGTCGACCAATGCTAACCATCGCCCTCTTCTCGCAGGATACCGGCTTCCTGCAGTCAAGAGGACTTGGTGCGACTCGCGCAAGAGTCGCGCAGAAAGAAAAACGGGCCAGACACCGGAGCATCTAACCCGTTGATCTAGAACCAAAATCCTGGCGCGCCATCTTGGACGTGTCTGGGCACTGGACAGAGTCCTTCGTCGTGCCAATGGGGCGTTCGGTACGTCCGGCAGGAGTTCAAGGCGTCAAGCCGGCGGCGGCCAACATCCCGAACGCTGACTCGCCAGACTGATCCGCACAGTCCGGCCCCTTGACAGCGCCGACCAGAAGGCGCCCGAGGTCCCCGGAAAACTGCAAGTTGTCGTCCTCGGCGCAAAGGACGGCTTTGGCAAGTGGCCCGAGCATCGGGCCATTGTCATTCGGCGCAATGAAATGAGATCGACCTCGGCGATGGCGTACGGTGAGCCCCGCCATTTCTAGCGCTTCCAAATGCCGAGACAGCGTGGCTGGCGCGACTTGTAGCGCCTGAGCCAGCTGACCAGCCGAGACTGGGGCCTGTGAGGCCAACAACAGGCGCCATGCCCTGATCCGTGTGTCATCCGCGAGCGCCTGGAACGGCAATGTCGCGCGAAGCCGAGCTAGCTGCATGGTTGATCAGCTTGTCAAACAAACAAGGCACGAACTGAACAATCGGTCACCTGAACGTCCATACGGATCCCAAAGACAAGAAGTTCAGCGCGAGTTTCGTCGATAGTCGGAAGCGCCAGAAAGAAGTGCACTGCACTCTGCAGTGCATCGGAGCTCCCCAGGGGTGGCTCTCAGGAGGCAATCGTAGATGGAGCGAAGCAAGTGGGAGTCGGGAGCGGGCACGCGCTCATGCAGGCAGAACGGCAGCACCCACAGAGGCAAGCCCTTGGACTTCGGGAAGTCGAACACGGGCAACGCCTTGTCGAAGGTATCGGTTCTCGGATAGCCGCGGTCGACCAGCGCGATCTTCGGTCGCACCTCGGTCAGGATCTCGACCTGCTCGAGCTGACTGTCCACGGTATGCCCGTCGTAGGGGGTTGCCCGGCATCGAGCGCGGGCCCACGACCAGCCCTTCCTTGGCCGTCATCGCCACCGAGACCTTCACGCCGAACTCGTAGGGCGTTCTGACCTTGCCCTTGGCCAGGCACTCGACTTCGGGTGCGTGTAAGGCGTACAGGTTGTTCTTGTCCTCGCGCCGCTGCGCGTGCAGCCGGCGTGCGATCTGGAGCTTGGCCTTCAGGGTCTCGGGCTTCGCCTGCGCCTTGCGCTCGACGTCGCGGATCACCCGCCCGAGCCAGGTGCGCAGCTTCCTGATCTCGCGCCTCATGCGCTGGAACTGCCTCGCGTGGGCGTACCGCCCGGCCTTGTGGTCGGCGTGCTTACCCGCACGGGCGTAGCTCTGGCGTAGTTCGATGTCGGCATCCTTGGCCGCGTCGACCAGTTGTTCCCGTGCGCGGTTGAGCAGCCGGCTGTCCGTTGGGTGCGCGATGGCCTTGGGCTGCACCGTCGTGTCCAGCACAACGTGCTCGACGACAGCGCAGACGGCGCGGCCGATCTGATGCGCTACTTTCCCGGCGCGACTTGCGGCCCCGGAGACGGCGGCGCCGTGGTCAGCCTGCGCACGGGGCCGCGTCAGGCCTGGCTGGCCGCGAACCCGCCGCCGACTTGGCTGCGCGCCTACACGGCGGCGACCTTTCCGCAGCCCGACGCGATCTCGTCGATCCTGAAGCCGTCGTGGAACCAGCTGCGCAAATCGATCGCGCAACGACGGCCAGCTGATCTTCTACGACCAGATCGTGCCGGGCTAAACGCTGCTGGGCTACCTCAACGCCGATCACTGGGCGGTGGCGGTACCGATTGGGCGCAGCCATCCAACGATCGCCGCGTTGTTCGTGACGCGCAATGCCTACCCGCGCGAAGCGATGATCGAGGCGGTGCTGCGAGCGGTGGCTGAGGCCCTGGCGCGCGCACGAGGGCCGCCACGGTGAACCCGTTCTTGCGCCCGTCGCTGTCGGCCGAGATCGGCTACTCAGCTACTTGAAGTACACGCGGATGCGGTTGATCTCGAAGTCGTCGAGGTCGGTGGTGCCGGCACATGCACCGGCGATG
>ERZ1645186.13-NODE-13-length-30672-cov-8.868341_pt1 | contig 30672 bp, 30 predicted proteins | sample MGYA00575349_ERZ1645186 | MGnify/ENA primary metagenome ERZ1645186 (study PRJEB40839, sample SAMN11282943) | freshwater sediment metagenome | isolation source: river sediment | host: Sediment | place: India: Nawabganj, Kanpur | collected 2015-12-17 ...
ATCGACCTGCAGCACGGCGTGGTGGACTACCCGGCGATGGTGACGATGCTGCAGGCCATCAGCAGCACCGGGACGGTGCCGGTGGTGCGCGTGCCCTGGCTGGAACCGGGCATCCTGATGAAGGCCCTGGACGCCGGCGCGTACGCGCTGATCTGCCCGATGGTCAACACGCGCGAGGACGCGCAGAAGCTCGTCGCCTGGACGCACTATGCACCGCGCGGCACGCGCAGCTTCGGCCCGGTGCGCGCCACGCTCTATGGCGGTGCCGACTACCCCGAGCATGCTGACCACACGATCCTGCGCTTCGCAATGATCGAAACCTCGCAGGCGCTCGACAACCTCGACGCCATCCTCTCGGTGGAAGGGCTGGACGCGGTCTACATCGGCCCGTCGGACCTGTCGCTCTCGCTCGGCTGCAAGCCGGTGTTCGACGATGTCGAACCCAAGGTCGCGCAGGCCATCGACCACATCCTCGAGCGTGCACGTGCCCACGGCCTTCAGGCCGGCGTGCACAACGGCAGGCCCGACGTGGCCAGGGCACGCATCGCCAAGGGCTTCCGCTTCGTCACCGTAAGCTCGGACGCGCGGCTCCTCGCCGCCGGCTCGCAGGATCTGCTGCGGGCCATGCGCACCTGAACGCGGAGGTTTCGGCGGCAAAGCCCACGCAGCAGCATCTGGCCAACGCCGCGCCACGCTGCGCAGGCCGAGATGCCGGTCGGGCCGCTATCGGCGCACGCCGTCGAATCCGACGTCGAAGTCGTTGCGACCGGTGCGGTCGGCGCCCCGCAGCAGCCAGAGCGGCCGCGTCGCGAAGGCCACGGGCACGCCCGAGCGCCCACCCACCGGATCGAGATCGCGTTCGAACACCGAGCTGCCCGGCATGTAGCGCAGCGCCACGCCAGTGCGCCGCTGCGCCGAGACGTTGGCCTTGGCGCCGTGGATCGTGTAGACGTCGTGCATCGACATCTGCCCGGGCTCAAGCTCCACATCGACGGCCTGCGCCTCGTCGAAGCTGCCCTCGGCCATGCGCTGCTGGAGCGTGACGTCGCTGCGCTCCTCGAGCAGGTGCGGGTGCGTCACGCGAAGGGCATGCGAACGGGGTATCACGCGCAGACAGCCGTTGCTGACGGTGGACGGGTCGAGCGCCACCCACACGGTACAGGTGGCCAGCGGACGGATCGGCCAATAGTGGCCGTCCTGGTGCCAGGGCGTCTCGTGGCCGTCACCGGCAGGCTTGCAGAACACATGGCAGCCCCAGAGCACTACGTCCGGCCCGATCAGCTGCTGCACGGCGTCGACGATCTGCGGCTCGCGCGCCAGCGTCAGGAACTCGGCATGACCGCGCACGCCTTCTGCGTTCGGCCGGCCGTCGTTGCGCACGACATGGGCGCTGACCAGCTTCTCCGGGCGCACACCGGGGTTGTCGTGCAGCAGTTGCTCGAGCGCGCCGCGCAGCGTCGCGACCCGCCCCTCCGGCAGCCGCAACGCCGGCCGCAGGTAGCCGAGTTCGTGGTACTGGCCGACTTCCTGTGCGCTCAGCGGCGACATGGTCCTCAGCCCCTCACGAAGAGCGTGACCAGCGGCACGTCGCCGACCTGGCGGCTGCAGTGCCCGTGCCGACGCGCATCGAAGGTCTCGCCGGCCGGCAAGGTGTCGGCCGAATAGAAGTGCTCGCCCGGCCCGAAGCGGCGTTGGCTGCCGTCCTGCAGGCCAATCTCCATGACGCCGGAAAGAATGAACACCCACTGCGGCGACCCGGTGCAGTGGAACTCGCTGCGAAACCCCACGGGGCTGGCGCGCAGCTGGTAGCCACCGCTCGCCGCCAGAGCCGACAGACGGGCCTGGGGCGTGCCCTGGTCGAGTGCCACAGGCTCCTGCCGCCACCGGGCGCAGCCATCGGGCCCGGTCTCCAGCACGACCTTATGGAACTCAACCATGCGCGGCCTCCAGGCGGCTCAGGATGTCGTCGACGATCAACTGCGGTTCGGTATCGACGTCGTAGACCCATGGCGCCTCGTCCGCCCCGGGGGCCTCCAGCGTGGCCAACTGGCTGTCCAGCAGACTGGGCGGCATGTAGTGCCCTTTGCGTGCCGCCAGGCGCGGCTCCAGTTGCTCGCGGCGGCCCTGCAGATGCACCAGTTGCAGATCCGGCGCACCGCTGCGCAGCAGTTCGCGGTAGCGTCGCTTCAGCGCCGAGCAGGCCAGCACGGCGCCCTGCCTGCTGTGGCGGGCCTCGGCCAGTTGTGCGGCGAGGGTCTGCAACCAGCCTGCACGGTCGTCGTCGGTGAGCGCGATGCCGGCGCGCATGCGTTCGACGTTGCCCGGCGGGTGAAACGCATCGCCTTCGAGATAAGGCAGGCCCAGGGCGGTGGCCAGGAGCTGGCCGACGGTGCTCTTGCCGCAGCCGCTGACGCCCATCACCACGATGCAGCGGCCCATCGGGTCAGTCGATGCGCTGACCGCTGCCTTCATCGAACAGGTGCGCCTTGGCGGCGTCGATGCGCAGGCCGACGGTCTGCTCGGGTTGTACCTCGGTACGGCCGTGCAGCACCACGATCAGACGCTCGCCGCCGACGTCGAGCACCAGCTCGGTTTCGGCGCCCGTGGGCTCGACCACGACGACCTTGGCGGCGATGCCTTCGCCCGGTGCCACCAGGCTGATGTCGCCCGGGCGGATGCCGTAGTGCACCGGCTGTCCTTCCCGCCCGCCCTCGCGCTCGGTCAACGGCCAGGCGATGCCTTGCGCCTCGACACGGCACGTCCCGTCGCCGCGCCGAAGCGTGCCCTTGAAGACATTCATCGCCGGCGAACCGATGAACTGCGCCACGAACAAGTTGCTGGGATGGTCAAACAGTTGCAGCGGCGTGCCGATCTGCTCGACGATGCCGTCGTGCATGACGACGATGCGGTCGGCCATCGTCATCGCCTCGATCTGATCGTGCGTGACGTAGACGGTGGTCGTCTTCAGCCGCTGGTGCAGCGCCTTGATCTCGGCGCGCATCGCCACGCGCAGCTTGGCGTCGAGGTTGGACAGCGGCTCGTCGAACAGGAAGACCTTGGGGTCGCGCACGATCGCGCGGCCCATCGCCACGCGCTGGCGCTGGCCGCCGGACAGCTCGCGCGGGAAGCGGTCGAGCAGCGCATCCAGGTTCAGGATGCGCGCGGCGGTGGCCACGCGCTCCGCGGTGGCCCGGGCGTCGGCCTTGCGCAGCTTCAGGCTGAAGGCCATGTTCTCGCGCACCGTCATGTGCGGGTACAGCGCGTAGCTCTGGAAGACCATCGCGATGTCGCGGTCCTTGCTCTCCAGGTCGTTGACCACCCGGTCATCGACCAGGATCTCGCCGCCGGAGATCTCCTCCAGGCCGGCCAGCATGCGCAGCAGCGTGCTCTTGCCGCAACCCGACGGCCCGACCAGCACGACGAACTCGCCGTCGGCGATGTCGAAGCTGATGCCGTGGATGACCTTGACCTTGCCGAAGGCCTTCTGGATGTTGCGGAACGAGACCGATGCCATGGCGCAGTGTGGGGTGTCAGCTCTTCACGGCACCGGCCGTCAGGCCCGAGACCATGTAGCGCTTGAAGGCGTAGTAGATCGCCGCAGGTGGCAGCGCGTAGATGAAGCCGGTGGCCATCAGCAGCTCCCAGGGCGAATCGTCTGCGCTGAGAAAGTTGCCCAGCGCCACCGCGAGCGGGATCTCGTTCTCCTTGGACAGCAGCAGGAAGCCGTAGAGGTACTCGTTCCACGCCAACAAGAGCGCGTAGGTGCCCACCGCCACCAGCGACGGCACCATCAACGGCACGTAGACCAGCCGGAACAGCTGCAGCGGCGAGGCGCCGTCGATGCGCGCCGCTTCGTCCAGTTCCCAGGGCAGCTTGTCGCTGGCCTGCTTGAGCACCCAGATGCAGTAAGGCGCGGCGATGGTCACCATCGCCAGGATCATCGACCAGCGGTTGTTCAGCAGACCGTAGTTGGCCATCGTCTTGTACATCGGCACCGCCAGGAACGCGGCCGGGATGAAGTAGGTGATGAGCGCCAGATTCAGCACCGTGCGCCCGCCCCTGAGCTTCAGCCGGCTGATCGCGAACGCGGCGCAGGTGGCCACGAACAGCGTGATCAGCCCGGTGGCCACGGCGATCAGCAGCGAATTGCCGATCTGCACCCAGAAGTGCGTCAGGTAGAAGTGCTTCTGGCCCAGCACGATGCCGAAGTTCTGCAGCGTCGGATCGGCCGGCCACAGGCGCCCGGAGGTGGCGCTGTCGCGCTGCGAGATCGCGAACAGCAACAGGTGGTACACGGGGATCAGTGTCCACAACAACACCGGAATACCCACCAGCAGCAGCTGGGCCTCGGTGCTGACCTTGCGCCACGAAAAGCCCCGGCTCACTTCGACAGCCTCTTCATCATCACGTAGACCAAAGGCAGCACGAAGGGCATCGCCACCACGATGCTGGCCATCGCCAGCTCCAGCTGGTCCAGCCGCAGGTAGCGGATGCCGAGTGTGGCCAGCACATGGGTCAGGTCGGCCGGGCCGCCGCCAGTGAGCAGGTAGACGCTGTTGAAGTCGCCCAGCGTCCAGATCATCGACAGGATCGTGGAGGTGAAGTACAGCCCCATCATCGACGGCCAGGTGATGAAGCGGAACTTCTGCCAGCGCGTGGCGCCGTCCACGCTGGCAGCCTCGTACTGCTCGCCCGGGATGGCCAGACGGCCGGCCACGAAGATCAACGTCCAGAACGGCAGGCTCTTCCAGATATGCATCAGCATCGAGAAACCCAGCGCCAAGGTCGGATCGTTGAGCCAGTTGGGCCCGTCCAATCCCGTGAGCTTGAAGATCTGGCTGTTGATGACCCCCCACTCCGGGTTCAGCATGAATCGAACCGAAAGGATCGTGGGGATCGACGGCACTGCCCAGGGCAGGATGAAGACCAGCGCGGTGATCTTGATCCACCAGCGAGACTGCACGAAGAACCCCGACAGCCCGAGCGCGATGACCATCTTCAGATTGACCGCAACAAGCACGAACACCACCGTGTTGATCGCGGTGCGGAAGAAGATCGGGTCGTCGAAAAGCTTGGCGTAGCTCGAAGGGTTGCGCGCGAGCCACAACCCGTAGCCCACCGGATAGAGCACGAAGGCGATGAAGATCAGCAGGTAGGGCACCACCAGCGCACGGCCCCAGAACTCCCAGGAAGAAAGCCCTCGGCGCGCCGGCCCGGGGGTGGCGACGGTGGCGGCGGCCGTGTTCATTCGTGCTGTCGCGCTGCGCGCCGCCAGCGCTGCCGGCGGCGCCTTCGGCAAGGGCTCAGTTCGAGGCCACGGTCTTGATGCGCGCGATCATCTCGTCGACGGCGCGCTCGGTGCTCCACTTCTCAGACAGGATGCGGTTCATGGCCTTGGCCCAGACGTTCTCCATGTTGAGCTGAGTGAAGCGGAAGTTCTTCGTGAACTCGAAGGGCGTGGTGCCGGCCTGGAACTGGTTGTGCACGATCAGCCGGTGCGGGTCGCTGGTCCAGAACTTCGAAGCCTGACCGGCCTTGGTCACCGGGTACCAGCGGCCGAGCGAGCCTTCGATGTAGGGCGTCAGGTTCGCGTCCTCGAGCAGGAAGGCGACGAACTTCTTCGCCGCGTCCTTGTTCTTTGCCCCCGCGAAAATGACCCCGGTCTTCACCGCCGCGCGGTAGGTGAACTTGCTGCCGTCCGGCTTGGCCGGAAAGCCTGCGGTCGCGATCAGCTCGGTGTAGTTCTTCTTCGCCTGGGCCCGCTGCGCCTCGGTGAGCGTGGCGTTGTTCATGTCGTCCAGGTGCTTGGCCGCGATCGAAATCGTCGCGTTGTGCGTGAGCACGATGGTCTTGTTGTGGAAAGCGTTGTTATTGTCCGGATCCTTCCAGGCTGTCGACGAAGGCGGCGTGCAGCCCTTCGTGTAGACGGCGGTGTAGTCGTTCATCGCCGCGATCAGTCCGGCGCGCACCTTCGGGTCGTCGACCGTCAGCTTCCCCGAGTCGGTGACCAGCTGGACGTTGTAACCGTCCATGAACGTCAGGAACGAGTAGAACGCGTCGCTCGAGTCCACGCCCATCGGAAAGCCGGTGCCGAAGGCCCGGTTGCCGCTCTTCTGGCGATAGGCCGGCTGCACCTTGTCGCACCAGAACTCCCAGTAGCCCTTCCAGTCCTTGGGGATGTCGCTTTCCTTGAATCCGGCCTCGGCCAGCATGTCCTTCCAGTACTGGATGTGCATGGTCTGCTGGCGAATCGGGAAGGCGTAATAGGCGCGGGTCTTCTTCGCGTCGTTGTAGAGGAAGGTGGTGGACAGCGCACGCGGCTCGAAGCGACCGCTGATCGGCTCGATGACGGCCGTGATGTCCTCGAGCTTGCCCTCATGGGCCCACTTGCCGGTGGCCTGGAAGTCGAACACGTTGCCGAAAGCCACGTCCGGCGGGTTGTTGGCCTCCAGGGCAGCCACGCTCTTGGGAATGATCTCCTGCGTCGCGTAGAAGCTGAGGTCGACCTTGATCTTGGTCTTGTCCTCGAACTTCTTGATCATCGCAAACAGCGCGTCGTCCTCGGCCTTGTAGAAGCCTTTCTCCCACCAGACCGTCACCTTCTCCTGAGCCTGGGCGATGGCCGGAAGGACAGATAGCAGCGCCCCGCCGACGATGGTCGCGGCCGTCAGTAGCTTGAGCTTCATCGATTCGTCTCCTTGGATTCTTCCTGGGTCGACCGAGACGGTCCCGGTTCGGCGACGATTCTCGGGCATGCGCCTGCCGCAACAACACGGGAACTACCCTTGCCCACCCGCGGACAGGCGACGCGCCACCGAGCGCGGCAAACTGGCGGCCATGCGCGGGCGGCAACCGGGCCGCTCAGGCGGCACGAACGCCGAACACCGCCTCGGCGAAGGCCGGGTAGATGCCCGCCATCTGCGTGGCCACCGGGCCGCGCAGCGCCTGCAGGCGCGCGCCGTCAGGCAGCGGCGTGGCAGGCACCTCGGGTGGGCTGTCGAAGTCGAATCCCGTCTGGTCGCGCACCTCTTCCAGTGTGTGCCCGGGGTGCACCGAACGCAGGCTGAAACGGCCGCGTCCGCGGTCGAATGCGAACAGGCACAGGTTGGTGATCAACGCCACCGGCCCGCCCGGGCGATGCACGCCGGGCGGCGACGTCCCGGGTGCGCTGATGAAATCCACCTGCGGCACCAGCGTGCGGCGGCTGTGCTCCCAGCGGAACAACAGCACGCGCGGCACCAGGTAGTAGAGGTAGGCCGATCCGAAGGACCCTGACCAGCGCACCTCCGTCTGCGGGTAGTCGCCTGTACCCACCAGGTTGATGTTGGCCTGCCCGTCGATCTGGCCACCGCTGAGGAAGAAGGCGTCGATGCCGCCGCGGCCCGCCAGGTCGAAGAGTTCGGCTCCGCCGTTGGTGAAACGGTTGTGCTCGCGACTGCCCAGGATCGTCACCCGCATGCGCCCGCCCGACAGGTGTGCAGCCAGCAGTGCGCCGGCGCCCGGCACCGGCGACAGCATGCCCACCGCCACGTTGCGTGCGCCAGCGATCAGGTCGGCGATGGCACTGGCCTGGACCTCCTGCGCGCTGATGCTTCCCGAGGAGCTGTTCATGCCGACAGCCGTTCAGGCACGAACACCTCGCGCTCCAGGTACGCCGCGAAGCGGCCGTCGTCCAGCGCCGCGTGCCGATAGCTGCGCACGGCGTCAAGGTCCAGCTGCCCTTCCGACGTCAGCGGCATGCCGCCGCCGGGCACGACGGCCAGACCGGTGATGTAGCTCGCCGGAATCACCCCCGCGGCCCAGGCCTCGTCGTCGAAGAAGCAGCCTGGTACGAGTTCGTCGACCGTGACCAGAACGCAGCCCGCAGCATGCGCTGCGAGCAGCCGGTCGCGGTCGCGACCGATCCAGACGTTGCCCCCGGCATCGGCCTTGGCTGCATGGAAGATGGCAACGTCGGCATTGATGGCCGGCACGACGACGATCGCATCACCCGCGGCAAAGGGATTGTCGATGATGCGATAGTCGCTGCGGTGTCGCAGCAGGTCGGAGCCGATCAGCCCACGCAGCGGTGCGAAAGGCTGGCCTTTGGCGCCGGCCTGCAGCGCAGCGTAGACGGCGGGGCAGGTGGCGTCCAGCACCCTAAGGCGTCCGGCCTTCACCGCCTGGCTGAAGCGCGGCGCGGCGCCGAGCTCGTGCAGCGAGATGCCCGAGGTCTCCACCGAATCGACGCAACCCGCACCGATCAGCAAGTCGACCATCATGCCGCTGGCCGGATAGGCCGCCGTCGGCAAGGTGATCAGGTGCAGGCCGCGCACGCCGCGCCGGATCAGCGCATGGGCCAGCGCCAAGGGCACGTCGCGCTCGTCGCCCTTCTGCACCGTGAGGCTGGCGCCATGCGGCACGCGGGCCGCGAGTTCGTCGACGCCGACGATCGGGACGGTGGACATACCCAGAGCCTCCTGCGCATTCAGCTTCCGCTGCCCATGACCTTCTGGCGCAGACGGCGCATGCCGCGCAGCCAGCGTTCGTAGTTATCGGCCTTGCGCTGGAAGAAGCCCAGCACCTCGGCGTGCGGCAGGATCAGGAACTCCTCGCGCCGCAAGCCCTCGACCACGCATTCGGCCACCCGTTCGGCCGTCAATGCGCCATCGGCGAGGAAGCTCCTGCGCCCCACGTCCCCGCCTGCGCCACGCAGCATTGGCGTATCCACGCCTTGCGGGCACAGGCAGGACACGCGCAATCCCTGCTCGCCATGGGCAATGGACAGCCACTCGGCAAAGGCCACCGCGGCATGCTTGGTGACCGAGTACGGCGCAGAGTTCACCTGGCTCAGCAGCCCGGCGGCCGAGGCGGTGTTGAGCAGGTAGCCCTGCCGCCGCGCCAGCATCTGCGGCAGCACGGCCCGTGCCGCATAGACATGCGCCATGACGTTCACGTCCCAATGGCGCTGCCAATGCGCGTTGGCGGCGTCCTCGTCGGCGCGCACGATGACGCCGGCATTGCTGCAGAACAGGTCGATGCGGCCGTGTTGCGCCGTGACCTCGGCCACCAGCGCCTGCACCTCGGGCTCGACGGCCACGTTCAGCGCCCGGGCCTGGGCGCGCGCGCCGATTCCCGTGGCCACCTGCTGCGCCGCCTCGGCGTTCAGGTCGGCCACGACCACGGCCCGTGCGCCATCGGCGGCAAAGCGCTCGCACAGCGCACGGCCGATGCCGGAGCCACCTCCGGTAACGACGATGACCTGGTCACGGATCTCCATGATGCCGATCCTCCTGAAAAGCGCGGACCGTCGCAGTATCGCAGCCGCGCCGCACCCGCCCGCAGCGCGTCAGATACACAAGGCCTTGATGTCCTCGGGGATCGGTATCGCGCGGATGCGGTCCGGGTCGACCGGGTCGCGCTGGCAGAAAGCCCGCACTTCGGTGCCTTCGCACAGCACCGTGTCGCCGCGACGTACCACGTGCCGGTGGCGAAAGGTCTTGATCGCCCACTCCTCGACCGTGGTGTGCACCTCGATGGTCTCGCCGTAGGTGGCGGTCTTCAGGAAACGCGTGTGGATTTCCAACAGCGGCGTGCCGATGATGCCGCGCGTCTTGACCAGTTCGCGCCAGGGCGGCACGCCGCAGGCCATGAAGAAGGCGAGCGAGGCCTCGTCCATCCAGCGCGAGAAGTTGGGGAAGAAGACGATGCCCGCGGGATCGCAGTCGCCGAACTGCACGGTCACGCGATGCACGTGGGTCTTGCTCATGGGTTGATTTCCTGCTGCCCATCGGGCCGGAAGCGCCGAGCGCAAGAATGCTGCAGCCGCATTGCCGGGCGCCCCTTCAGTTGGCCAGTATCACGTCGGGCCCGCCGGCGTACAGATCCTGCACCCGTGCGCTGCGGCCCTGCAGCACCGCCCGCTGGTTGATGTAACCCTTGTCGGTGATCTCTCCGGCGTCGGCGCTGGGCGGCTCGGCCAGCAACAGCGCGCGACCCGGGGCCTGCGAAGAGCCGCCGCCCTCGGCTTTCAGGCGCGTCAGCGCAGCAGCCACATGGGCGCGCAGCTCGGACGGCGGCAGCGCGGCGGCCTGCGGCGTGGGAAAGACCAGCACGCCGACCTCGGCGCGATCGTGGCCGGTGACCACCACGTCCTGCACATGCGGTGCCAGCGCCGACACGACACGCACACGCAGCGTGCCCACCGACACCCAGGTGCCCGAGCTGAGCTTGAAATCCTCGGCCACGCGGCCGTTGAACACCACCCCGCCTTCCGGCCGGCGCTCTTCAGCCAGATACCCGGAATCGCCGATGCAGTAATAGCCCTCCGCATCGAAGGCCTGCGCGGTGAGCTGCGGCGCATCGCGGTAGCCCGGGAAGACGCTGACACCGCGCACTCGCATCTCCAGCTTGTCGCCCAGCTGGGACGGGTCGACGACGAACTTCAGCTCCAGGCCGGGCATCGGCAGGCCGATGATGCCGGCGCGGTCCAGCTTCCAGTGCGCGCTGGTGATGGCCGGCGAGGTTTCCGTCGCGCCCCACGAGGTGGTGAGCCAGACCTCCTCGCCGCGCACCTTCCTGGACAGCGCCTGCAGGCGCTCCCAAGTGGCCTGCGGCAACGCCGCGCCGGCGTAGAACACGACGCGCAAGCGCTGGAATACGCGGCGCGCCAGCCCGAGATCGGCCTCCAGCAGCGGCAGCGCCATGTCGAAGCCGCGCGGCACATTGAACCAGATGGTCGGCTGCACTTCGGCCAGGTTGGCCACGCTGCGCTCGATCAGCCCCGGCGCGGGCCGGCCTTCATCGACGACCAGCGTGCCGCCGTTGCGCAGCACCATGTGCAGGTTGTGGTTGCCACCGAAGGTGTGGCTCCACGGCAGCCAGTCCACCAGCACTGGATTCTCATGCCGAAGGAAGCGCCACACCTGCGCGATCATCTGCTGGTTGGCGCACAGCATGCGGTGCGTGTTGATCACCACCTTGGGGTGCCCGGTGGAGCCCGAGGTCAGCAGGTACTTGGCATGCGTGTCCGGTGTGATCGCTTCGTAGGCCTGCATGACCGCGGCGGTCTCGGGGCGGGTCAGGGCCTCGAAACTCAACGCGCCGCGGTGCAACTCGGCACCATGGCTGAAGACCACCGGGGCCTGCAGCCCGGCATGGGCCAGCGCCGGCCCGTAGACCCGAGCATCGCTCGCATAGACCAGCGCCGGGCCGAGCGTGTTCAGGATGCCGTGGATCTTCGCGTAATCCTGGGTCAGCCGGCAGTAGGCCGACGACACCGTGCACACCGGTACGCCGATGTGCAGGCCGGCCAGCAGCAGCAACAGGTGGTCGAGCGCGTTGTCCGACAGCACCACGATCGGCGCCTGCGGCGCCAGCTTCAACTCGAGCAGACCTTGCGCGATGCGGCCCACCGCGGCGCGCGCCTGACCCCAGTTCAGGCGGCGCCACTCGCCTTCGGGGCCCCGCTCGGCAAAAGCCGGTGCATCGGGCGTCTGCGCCGCCCAGCGCTCCAGCCACTCACCGGTGCAGCGTGCGTAGGGCTCGAGCGGCTCGGGCGAGCGCAGCACGAAGCTGCCGTCGCCGAAGCCGACACGCACCACGCGCGGCGGCGCCAGCCAATCCGGATTGTCGAGCCAGGCCGTCGACATCGCGTCTCCATTCCTCGGTGAGCCAGTGCCGGCGATTCTGGCATTTGCCGGACACGCCGTGCTCACGCCGCCGGCGCGCCGCCGGAACTGTCCGCGCAGCCTTGCGGGGTCATCTGCCGTATCAGCTCCCGGGCCTCGTCGCCCTCGGGGATGGGACGCCCGCTGTCGCGCCATTGCACGGCGGCCTTGAACCCGTTGGCCTGTGCAAAGCGGCGAAACCAAAGCCCCTCGGGGTTGTGGCGCGTGATGCCGTCGAAAACGGTGGCCATCATCTGCGTCTGCTCCAGACCCATCGTCAGCATCACCTGGTTGACGACCATCTTGTGCATGGCCAGGTGGCCCCTCGGCACGCCGGCAATGCGCTCCGCCAGGCGGCGCGTGACCGCCTCCAGCTGCTCCAGCGGCACGGCCTGGTTGGCCAGGCCCCATTCGGCGGCGGTGCGGCCGTCGATCAGGTCGCCGGTGAACATCAGTTGCTTGGCGCGAGTGGGCCCGAGCCGGTAGGTCCACATGGCGGTGGTCGGACAACCCCAGACCCGCGTCGGCATGTAGCCGATGCGCGCGTCTTCCGACATGACCAGCAGGTCGCAGCACAGCGCGATGTCGCTGCCACCCGCGACCGCGGCGCCGTGCACCTTGGCGATGGTCGGCTTCGGGCTGCGCCACAGGCTCATGAACTGCTCGGTGTTGCGCTTCATGGTTGCATAGTCGAGCATCGGATCCCAGGGCGTCTTCTCCTGCTGGCAGGGGTGTTCGATCAGGCTCTCGGCGCTGGCAGACAGGTCGTAGCCTCCGCAGAAGCCCTTGCCTGCACCCTCGACGACGATGACGTGCACCTCGTCGTCGGCATTGGCCCAGTCCACCGCCGCTTGAATCTCCGCGGGCATCGCGTCGCAGATGGCGTTGAAGCGCTCCGGGCGGTTCAACAGCAGGCGAGCAATGCGTGGGTTGGATGCATCCTTGTCGATGCGCAACGAGCTGAAGCCGGGCATGGGAGTCTCCTGGTGGGTAGGCCGCCGAGTATTACAGGCGCTGGCGTGCATCGACAGACGGCGTAATATCGATGCATGCCTTGGACACCGCGCGCTCTTGCCCTTCGATTGCTGCTCGGCGCCGAGGCGCAAGGCGACGGCGCGCTTGGCGTGCGCGAGTTGCTCGCCTCCTGCGCGTTGTTCGGGCTGGCGGAAAACCGCGTGCGCGTTGCACTGGCTAGGGCGACGGCGGCGGGCCTGCTGGTGACGCCACGCCGCGCTGCCTATGCGTTGGGGCCCGCCGCGCAACCTCTTGCCGATGCGGCGCGCCAGTGGCGACAGCTGCCCGCGCAGGTGCGGGAATGGAACGGCGGCTGGCTGGCGGTGCATGTCGGTGCAGCCGGACGCAGCGATCGTGCCGCGCTGCGTTCGCGCGAGCGGGCCTTCGGCGTGCTCGGCCTGGCCGAACTGGAACGAGGCCTGCAGGTCCGCCCTGACAATCTCGCGGATGGGGCGGACGGGCTACGCAACCGCCTGCGCGCGCTGCTTCCCACCGGTGTCGCGGCAGGCACCGTGTTTGCGCTGCATTCACTGTCGGCGGCCGAAGATCGCGTCGCCCGAGGGCTGTGGAACGGGGCCGCGCTGAATGCCGGATACCGCCACACCACGGCGCGCCTCAGCGCCTGGCTCGACGACGCACGCACACAGGCCCTGGAGGACGCGGCGCGCGAGGCCTTCGAGCTGGGCCACCAGGCGATCCGTCAGCTGGTGTTCGACCCCTGGCTGCCGGCGCCGCTGATCGACGCTGCGGCGCGACGGCGCTGCGTCGCCGCCGTGCGGCGCCACGACGACATCGGTCAATCCATCTGGCGTCAGTATCTTGGCGCGGTGCGCACGAATTCCCCCGTGCGCACCCGGCCCGCCCTGCCCCGCAAACCTGCACTGGAGGCCCTGCGATGAACGCACCCGAATCCCTGAGCCGCACCGGCCCGGTGCTGGCCGAAACCCATGAAGTGATCAACGTCGGCCGCGAGCTGGTCGACTACGACATGTATCGGCAGGACACGGCCTTGGTCGAGGCCGTGCACCGCGAGGGCGCGGCCTGGGCCGATGCCGCGCTCGGCGAGTTCGGCCGCCTCGCCGGCTCGGCCGAGTACCTGGAGCTAGGCGTGCAGGCGAACCAGAATCCACCTGTGCTGGACACGCACGACCGCTTCGGCAGGCGCGTCGATCTGGTCCACTTCCACCCCGCGTATCACCGGCTGATGCGCAGCGCGATCGAGCACGGCCTGCACGCGTCGCCGTGGGCCGATCCGCAACCCGGTGCACACGTCGCCCGTGCCGCGCACTTCTACTTGCAGACCCAGGTCGAGGCCGGTCACGGCTGCCCGATCACGATGACCTTCGCATCAGTGCCGGCGCTGAAGACCACGCCGGCGCTGGCCGATGCCTGGCTGCCCAAGATCACCGCGCGGACCTACGACCCGCGCAACGTGCCCGATGCGCAGAAGCAGGGGCTGACGATCGGCATGGCGATGACCGAGAAGCAGGGCGGCTCCGACGTGCGCGCCAACACCACCCGGGCCTTGCCGATGGGCGCCGCCGAAGGCCCCGGCGCAGCCTACGAGATGGTGGGACACAAGTTCTTCGTCTCGGCGCCCATGTGTGACGCCTTTCTGGTGCTGGCACAGGCGCCCGGCGGGCTGAGTTGCTTCCTGCTGCCGCGCTGGCGCCCCGACGGGTCGAAGAACCCGCTGCAGGTTCTGCGCCTGAAGCGCAAGATGGGCAATGTCTCCAACGCCAGCAGCGAGACCGAACTTCGCGGCGCGCTGGCCTGGATGGTCGGTGCGGAAGGCCGCGGCGTGCGCACGATCATCGAGATGGTGGCGGCCACGCGCTTCGACTGCATGATCGGCTCCAGCGCCGGTCAGCGCGCCGCGGTAGCGCAGGCGTTGCACCACTGCGGCATCCGCTCGGCCTTCGGCCGCGTGCTGAACCGCCAGCCGCTGATGCAGAACGTGCTTGCCGACCTGGTGCTCGAGCACGAGGGCTCGCTGGCGCTGACCATGCGGCTGGCGCGCGCGATGGACCAGCGCGACGACCCGCGGTACGGCGAGCACGAAGATGCCTTGCTGCGCATCGCCACCGCGGTGGGCAAGTACTGGGTCTGCAAGCGTACGCCGCAGCACGCCTACGAGGCGATGGAATGCATCGGCGGCAGCGGCGTGATGGAAGACAGCCCCTTCCCGCGCCTGTACCGCGAGGCGCCGATCAACGCGATCTGGGAGGGCAGCGGCAACGTGCAATGCCTGGACGTGCTGCGCGCGATGCAGAGAACGCCGGCCACGGTGGGCGTGTTCTTCACCGAACTGGCCAAGGCCCGCGGTGGCCATGCCGCGCTGGACGCGGCCGTGGCCGAACTGCAGCAGGAGTTCGACGACCTGTCCGACCTGGAGTACCGCGCCCGGCATATCGTCGACCGCATGGCACTGACGCTGCAGGCAGCCTTGCTGGTCCAGCACGCACCGGCAGAGGTGGCCGATGCCTTCTGCGCGTCGAGGCTTACTGGCGCTGGCCACCGGCAGTTCGGCACGCTGCCGCGCGGCTTGAACTGCGAGGCCGTCCTTCAGCGCGCGACGCCGGTGGGCTGATACGCCGGTGCCTTGAAAGAGGTGGAAGCCGGGCTTAGCCGTCGGTTGTAGTCTGTCATTCGTGCAATCGCGCGGGCCGAGGATGGCGGGGAAGCGAATTCGTCCATGTCCCCCGCCCGGTCGGTCGAGCGGGCTCCGCCTTTACTTCCCGGATTCGCTTCCCCATCATCCTCGGCTGGACACCGCGGGGGTCTTCGTTGCCGACCACAGTGAGCGCTCGTTGTAGTGCGGTGGTGGCCACCCGCGGGCGCAGGCCCCATTCGCGGTACGCTGGCTGGTGACCCGCCTGGTCGGTGTTGATGAGGCAACGGTCAAGCACAGAAGCCGGTCGCCCGCGAGCGTGGGCCGGAGAACGCGGGTGACGCCAGCGCGCTACCGCAGCCGACTTGGCACGCCAGCCTCCGAATTCAACTTAAGCATGTGAGCGACTGCAAAGCGCCGGTAACGGTCAAAGGGTTCCTGCAGCTTGAACGCGCTTCGGCACGAAGCCCTTTGTCCAGTAAGCCTCCTTCCGCCTTCGAATCTGTAGGCGGGGTCACCATGTTCGCCGGCCTGCCCGATGTCTTCGCTCGCACGGGGACGGCGCGGGCGCAAACCGTGCGACGCTGGCAGTTCGACCCGACGCTGCCTGACGGCAGCCGGGAATGAATCACCGCAGGCGGGCCAACCGCACCAGCCCGTTTGCGATCTGCGCCAGGGTCTGCCGCTGGCGGGCATCCTTCAGCGCCCCGCTGTCGTCGAAGGCCTCGTGCGCGCGCGCCAGCGCCAGTTGTTGCGGCAGGACCAGCATCTGGAAAGTTCCGCCGAGGAACTGGCGCACCAGGCCGAGTGCACGCATGCCGCCCAGCGCGCCAGGCGAACTGGACAGCAGCGCCAGCGGTTTGCCGGCGGCAGCCGCCAGGCCCGAGGGTCTGTCGCCTTCGCCGCCGAGCCGCGAGCACCAATCCCAGGCATTCAACGCCAAGGGTGTGGGCAGGCCGTTGTACTCGGGCGTCACGAACAGCACCCCATCGACATGCAGCAACGCATCGCGCAGGCGGCGCGCGCCCTCCGGCACGCCACTTCGGGCTTCGAGGTCGCCGTCGTACAGCGGCAGCTCCAGGGCGCGCAGGTCCAGCACCTCGACCGTCGCTCCAACCTCCTGCAGTGCGGCCGCAGCGGCGTCGCGCAGCCTGACGCTTAGCGCGCCGGTGCGCGAGCTGCCGGCCATGGCCAGGATGCGCACCGTCGTGTTGTCGCTCATGCCAAGGCTCCAATGCTCCATCTTCGAAGACCCGCCGCGAAGCGGGTCCGACCATGCCACCCGCGCCGGGACGAACTACGGTGCCAGATCGAACACCAGCACTTCGGCCTGGCGGCCATCGCTCAGACGCAGTTCCAACTCGCCCTTCAGTGTCACCGCATCGCCGGCTTGCATCGCCTGACCGTTCACCGTCAATTCGCCACGCACCAGGTGCACGTACTGAGGCCGCTCCGGGTCGACAGCCTTGTGCAGCGATTCGATGCCATCGAACAGGCCGGCATACAACTTCGCATCGGCGCGCATGCTCACCGAGCCTTCGGCGCCGTCGGGCGAGGCCACCAGCGCCAGCTTGCCGCGCTTGAGCGTGGGGTCGAAGTACTTCTGCTCGTAGCCCGGCGCTCCGCCCGGGGCGTCGGGCAGGATCCAGATCTGCAGGAAGTGCGTCGCCCGGTTGGCCGCGTGGTTGTGCTCGCTGTGGCGCACGCCGGTGCCGGCGCTCATGCGTTGCACCTCGCCGGGCACGATGTGCGCCTCGTTGCCCATGCTGTCCTTGTGCGCCAGCGCGCCCTCGAGCACGTAGCTGATGATTTCCATGTCGCGGTGGCCGTGCGTGCCGAAGCCGGTGCCCGGCGCGATGCGGTCCTCGTTGATGACGCGCAGGTTGCCCACGCCCATGTGGCGCGGGTCGTGGTAGTCAGCAAACGAGAAACTGTGCCAGCTGTCCAGCCAGCCGTGGTCGGCGTGGCCGCGGTCCCGGGCCTTGCGCAGCGTGATCATGAACTGAACTCCTCGAAGCGGGCGGCAGATGCTTGTTCCGCGGTCACGCGACAAGCCTGGCACGGCAGATGCCCGGATGGCCGTGCGCCAACTCAGTTTGCGGCACCCGCATCAACCTTCATCGGTGTGCGGTTGAAGGCTGATTTCAAACGGTTTGAAGCCACTTGCCAAGCGAACCCGGATCAGGAAGGCACGCCTGTCGGCGCGCGGCTAAGCGTCGCTGAAGCCCTCGGAGACATGACTGCCGTCGCAGAAGGGCTTGTTCGCCGACCGGCCACAGCGGCAAAAGGCGGTCACCTTGCTCTTGTTCTGCGTCGAGCCGTCGCGCAGCTTCAAGGCCAGCTTGCCGTACACCAGAAGCGGCCCGTTCGGAACCACTTCCACCCTGGACTCGGCTGTGACCACTTCGGGTGAACTGACTGCGTCGCTTCGATACGCGCTGAGCGCGCCGCTCGGACACTTGGACACCTGCTCCAGGATGCGCTCCGACTCGGCCGCGGCCAGGTTCACCCAGGGCCGTGCGCGAGGATCGAACACCTCGCCCAGTTGCGTCCAACAAAGCTTCGAGTGGATGCAGACATCGGGTTTCCAAACCACGGTGATGTCGCCATGGGTGTAGGTCTTGGACTTGTCCGTCATGGTGTGCAGGGGCGTGGAGTGCAATTGAATCTCGGAAACAAAATATCCGCAGTTCCAGCGACGCGCATCAGACTCTGGCCGTGCGCCACAGCGACTGCGCACAAGCTCCACAGCCTTGCGAATGGCGCCGGGTGCCGAATCAGCGTTGCAGGTTCTCGATCAGCGTGGCCATGCCCATGCCCGAACCCAGGCACATGCCGGCTACCGCATAGCGACCGCCGTTGTCCGCCAAGTAGTGCATGGCGGTGATCGTCATGCGCAGTCCGGTGGCGCCCGGCGGATGGCCGATGCTGATGCCGCCGCCGTAGAGGTCGGTACGCTCGCGTGGAATGCCCGATTGCGCTTCGGCATGCAGGTTGACGACGGCGAAGGCCTCGTTGATCTCCCGGTAGTGGATGTCGGCGACCTTCAGCTGCGTGCGCTGCACGATCACCTTGCCTGCGGTCCCGGCCGTGCCGAGGCCCTCGCGGATCTGGCCGGCTCGATAGGCGTGGATGAAGCGCAGTCTGTACGGCGCCATCGGCGCCACGCCGGACATCGCCAGTTGGTGGCGGCGCGGCCGCCTCGCGCGATGCCCAGACGGCCTGAGCCGGGCCGCACCGTGTCGATTGCCGAACGCGCCGCCGCAATGCCGCGTACGGCGCTAGCGGCTCAGTCGCTGTCGGACTTCGGCACCTTGCGTGGCGTCGGCCCGTCGTAGGTCCAGGTCCACTGCCGGGGCAGCGGGCCCTTGATGCGTCCGCCCTGCTGCGTCTGCTCCCACGCATGCGCCAGCAGCCCGATTGAACGCGACAGGCAAAACAGGCCCCGCGCCAGCGGTGCTGGAAAGCCCAGTTCGCCGTAAATCACGGCCGTCGCGCCGTCGATGTTCATCGGAATGCGTCGGGGACGGCCCTGCGCGAGCGCATCCTCGATCGCCCGGCCGATGGCGGCGAAGCGGCCGGTGATCTCGCCGGCGGCCGCGGCGGCATCCACCCGCTCCAGCAAGGGCGCGGCGCGCGGGTCGACCGGGTGATAGCGGTGGCCGAAGCCGGGGATGGTCTTGCCCTGCAGGCGCACCTGCTCGGCCAGCGCCTCGCGTACCGCGTCGGCCATGGCGCGGCCGCCGTCCAGGTGCGTCGCCACCTGCAGGTACAGCGCCAGCGCCTGCTCGCCGGCGCCACCGTGCACGTCGCCCAGCACGTTCAGGCCCGAAGCCAGTGCGCTGTTCAGGCCCACGCCGCAGGTGGCTGCCATGCGCGCAATGGCGATGCTCGGTGCCTGAGGTCCATGGTCCACCGCGGCCATCAGCGCGGCTTCCAGCAGCTCCGCCTGGGCCCGGGTGGGCAGCTCGCCGCGGGTCATCAGCCACACCATTTGCACCAGGCTGATGCGTTGGCGGATCAGGTCTTCGACCGCATAACCGCGGTAGCGAATCACGCCGGGTTGCATGTCGATGATGGCGGTACGCCACCAGTCACGGCCCAGCTGTTCGCCTTCGGCAGGTGTATCGCTCATAGCGCGCCCTCGGTGTGCAGCGCGGCCATGGCCGCGTCGTCATAGCCCAGTTCGGCCAGAATCTCGCGCGTGTGCTGGCCGAGCGTGGGCGGCGGCGAATCCACCGCCAGCGCAGCACCGTCGAACTTGACCCCGGCGCGCAGCACGCGAATGTCGCGCCCGACACCGGGCACGTCGGCAAAGGTGGCCACCATGCCACGCCCGGCCACCTGCGGATGGGCAAGCGCCTGGGCCACGTCATAGACCGGCCCGGCCGGCACCCCGGCTGCGGTGAGCATCGGCCACCAGTGCGCAGCCGGGTGCGCGGCCAGCGCGGCCTCGATCTCGGCCTTGAGATCCGAGCGGTTCTCCAGCCGCGCTTGTCGCTGCGCGAAGCGCGGGTCGGCCAGCAGATCGTCGCGGCCAATGACGCGCATCAGGGCTTCGAACTGCTCTTGCTTGTTGGCGGCGATGTTCAGCAGGCCGTCGGCGGTGCGGAACGCACCCGAGGGGCTGGCCGTCATGTTCTCGTTGCCCATCGGCCGGGCCTCGCGCCCGGCGATCAGCAGATTGCTCACGGCCCAGCCCATGGTGGCGATCACGGCCTCGAGCATCGACACGTCAATGAAGCGTCCGCCGTGTCGATCGCGCTCTGCCAGCGCTGCACACACCGCCATCGCTGCCGTCAACCCGCCGATGGTGTCGGCCACCGGAAAGCCCACGCGCAGCGGCGCGCTGTGCGCGTCGCCGGTGATGCTCATCACGCCGGCCATGCCCTGGATGATCTGGTCGTATGCCGGCAAGTCGCGCAACGGGCCTTCCTGACCAAAGCCGGAGATGGCGCAGTACACGAGCCTCGGGTTGTGCTGCAGCAGCGCTTCGAAGCCCAGGCCCAGGCGCTGCATCACGCCCGGTCGGAAGTTCTCCACCAACGCATCGGCTCGCGCCACCAGGCGCTGCAGCACGGCCTTGCCACCGGGCTTCTTGAGATCCAGCGCGATGGAACGCTTGCCGGCATTCTGCGCCAGGAACGAAACCCCCATGTCGCGCTGGTTCAGCGCCGGGTCTGCGCCGAGCTGGCGCGCCAGGTCACCGCCGTGGAGGGCCTCGACCTTGATCACCTCGGCGCCCAGGTGGGCCAACTGATGGCAGGCAAAGGGTCCGGCCAGCACATTGGTCAGGTCGAGCACGCGCTGTCCGCGCAGCGGCAGGTTCGGCGAAGTCATGCAGGTCGACTCGAGGGATGGAAGCCAGTGCCTCGTTTCCTAAGATAGAACACTGTTCTATTAATATTGATTGTGCGAGTTGACGCGTGGACCGTCAATCCGCCATCCTTGAACCATGCCACGTCGCCCTGCCACACCCGCCCTGGCCGACGAACATGCCGCTGCTGGCGGCGTCGCCACGCTCGACCGCGCGCTGTCCATCCTCGGCGCCTTCACCGCCCCGCGGCCCACGCCGACGCTGACCGAAATCGCCGTCCATACACGCATCCACAAGAGCACGGTGCTGCGCATGCTGGCTTCGCTGCAGCACGCGGGCATAGTGCTGCGGCTGGCCGACGGGCGCTACGCGCTCGGCGCCACCGTGGAGCGGCTGCAGCGCGTGCGTGCGGCGTCGGTCTCGGTCGAGTCGCTCGTCATGCCGGTGCTGCGCGAGCTGGCCGACGCCACGGGCGAGAGCGCGAGCTACTACGTGCGCCAGGGTGACCAAAGGCTGTGCCTGTTCCGGGTGGACTCCCCCCGACCGGTACGCGACCACCTGCAGCCGGGCGCGCTGCTGCCGCTGCACCGCGGGGCTGCAGGCCGCGTGTTGCTGGCGTTCTCAGGCGCCAAGGGAACGCCCTATGCCGGAATTCGCCGCGACGGCGTCGCCGTACTCGCCGGCGATCGCGACGCCGAGATTGCTGGGGTGGCCGCCCCGGTCTTCGGCGCGAGTGGCGAACTCGCGGGCGCACTCACGCTGAGCATGCCTGTGCAACGCCTGCGGCCTGCGCTGGGCATCCCTGTGAAACAAGCCGCTGCGCGGCTTTCGGGCCTGCTCAGCGGGTGACGATCGGCGCAATGCGCGGTCGATCTGGAGCGCTGCGCAGGGTGGTCTGCGGGTCTGGCGACCGGGTCGAACGCGCTGTCAGAACGCAACCTGCCCTTTCGCTGCACGGTTCAACGCATCGCAGGTCAGCACGAAATCGCTGATGCCTGGTCATCCGGCGCAGCAACCCGCCCCGGGCCCGGGACTTCGATTGAATGTCCGGGATCTCGAGTCTTGTCGCACCAATGACCGCGGTCCCTCACCTTGCGGGGAGGGACCGCTGTTGGGGCTGCGACCATTTATATCTGGGGTGCTGATGGGATACGAAGTGGCGACCTAAGCTGTTGATCTCATTGGGGAAAGCTGGGTTGGTGATGATCTGTTCCCCCACCTGTTCCCCTACCTTGACCGGGATGTCCTGAGACCTTCAGCAGGTCGACTGTGGGCACACCGCCGACGATCGGCAACGCTCCATCGGAGTCCGTCGTCGGGCACCGCAGGTCTAGGCAGATTCGCTGGCCGTGCTGCCGCCGAACGAGCCACCGCGGTTCGAGGACTCGCCTCCCGCACCACGCACCAAGGTCCGCAAGCCTGGAGCGGGGCGTCGATGAGCACGCTGCTGGACACGGACGTACTGTCCGAACTTCTCAGAAGCCAACCGGCGCCCGCCGTGCTGGCTTGGTTCGCCGAGCAACCGCCCGAAAGCCTGTTTGTCAGCGCCGTCACCCAAGCGGAGATGATGCTCGGCGCCCGGCTGCTGCCCGCCGGCAAACGGCGCAAGGCCCTGGAGGTGGCGCTCGGGGCGATGTTCTCCGAGGACTTCGCCGGCAGGATCCTGCCCTTCGACTCGGCATCGGTCGCTGCCTATGTCGAGATCGTCGTTGAGAGACGCGAGATGGGTCGGCCCATCAGCCAGTTCGATGCACAGATCGCGGCCATCGCCAGGCGGGCTGGCGCCCGACTGGCCACCCGGAACACCGGCGACTTCCTGAACTGCAAGGTTGGATTGATCGACCCGTGGACGAGGCTGACCTCGTGAGCCGCCTACAACCTGTTTTGAGTGCTCGGCAGCCGCCAGGCGCACTCCGAGAGACGTGCCGCTGATGGCGAAAGCCCCTCCCGAAGGGTTTCGTTTCGACTCGTCGACCACAACGACGGGCCAGATCATTCGCCTGCACTGAGCCCCAACGCCAACGGCCCCCCACCTTGCGATGAGGGGCCGCTGGATGGGCTTACGCCCGATGTTACTTGGGGTGGCTGATGGGACTCGAACCCACGACGACAGGAATCACAATCCTGGACTCTACCAACTGAGCTACAGCCACCGTACGCGAATTATAGACGGGCGTGGGCGCTCAGCGCGCCGGCGCCGATGCCGCCGCGGCGGCCGCGAGAGGCTTGATCTGGGCGTTGAAACGCGCCTTCAACGACTCGAAGTAGGCCTGCATCTCGGCACCGGCGACAGCCTGGGCATACTGGCTCTGCAAAGCCTGCTCGTTGCCCGTCGCCACGTCGCGTGGCAGCACCTGCGTCACCTGCGCCACGACGAAGCCCTGGGCGCCCAGGTCCACGCCGACCGCCACAGGCAATTTGCCGGCATCGGCCGCCAGCACGGCATCGATCACCGGTCGCGGAACGTTCTGCGCCGCCGCGCGGCCGATGACCGCCGTCTCGGCAAGCGCGACGTCCTCGCCTTTCTTCAGGCGCTCCAGGGCGGCTTGGCCCTCCTTGCGCGCCATGGCTGCAGCCTGTTCGCCCCGCACACGCTCGCGCACCTGGTCCTTGACCTCGGCGAGCGGCAGCGTGCGTGCCGGCATGTGCTCGACGACCCGCGCCGCGGCCAGCTGGTTCGACCCCACCTCGACGGCATCGGTGTTGCGCTTGTTGCGCACCGCGTCGGCGCCGAACACGGCCTCGAGCAGCTTCGCCGAACCCAGCGCGCCCGCCGACCCCGGCTCCGGCGTGCGCCCCACGGTGGCAGTGCGCTTCTCGAGTTTGAGTTTTTCGATCACCGGCTGCAGGCTGTCGGACTGCTCGTACACGGTATTGGTGAACTGTTCGGCCGCCTCGGCAAAGCGCTTCTGCGCCAGTTGCCGCGCGACTTCGGCCTCGATGTCCGCGCGCACCTGCTCGAAGCTCTTCTTCTCGCCGCCGCGCTGGCCCGTCAGCTGGATGATGTGGAAGCCGAAATCGGATTCGACGAGATTGCTGATCTCACCGCTGCGCATCGCGAAGGCCGCATCCTCGAAGGGCTTGACCATCGCGCCGCGGCCGAAGTAGTCGAGGTCGCCGCCGCGTTCGGCACTGCCAGGGTCGTCGCTGTGCTTCTTGGCCAGTTCGGCGAACTGCCCGGGTGACTTGCGCAGCTGCGCCAGCAGTTCCTCGGCCTTGGCGCGCGCCTTCTGCCGCTCGGCCGCCGGCATGTCCTTGTCAGCCTTGATCAGGATGTGGCTGGCACGTCGCTCCTCGGCCGCAGTGAACCGGCTGGCGTTCTCCGCGTAGTAGCGGCGCAGTTCATCCTCGCTCACCTTGAGGCCCTTCTGCAGCGTCTGCAGATCGAGCAGCACGTATTCGATGCGCGCCTGCTCCGGCGTCCGGAACAGCGCTTCGTTGGCCTTGTAGAAGGCCTCCAACTCGGCGTCGCTCGGATTCACCTTGTCGCGGAAGGCCTGCGGATCGAAACGCTGCAAGCGAACCTGCCGGCGCTGCAGCAGCGCGTCGAGCGAAGGGTCGACCACGGCCTGCGGCGCCAGCGCGGTGCCGCCGATACCCAGCAGCACCTGGCGCATCGCCAGGTCCTGCCGCAGGCTCTGGGCGAACATCTCCGAGCTCATGCCCTGCGCCACCAGCAGTTCGCGCTTGACCGTACCGTCCGCGTTGCGCAGCGGCGCGAACTGCGGGTCGGTGCGAAACACACGTTGCAGTTGCTCGTCGCTGACACCCAGGTGCTGGTGCTCGGCGGCGGCCAGCAGCACGCGATCGCGCAGAAGTCCGTCCAAGGTCTCCTGCCGCGCAGCGGGGCTGTCAAGCAGCTTCACGTCGATGCCCGGCATCTGTTGGCGGAAGCGCTCGACGTTGCGCTGGTGGGCCGCATCCCATTCGACTTGCGTGATCGGTCGGCCATCGACCTCTGCCACGCGCGCTCTCGCCCCTTCGTTGAAGCTGGTGTAACCCTGGACGCCGAAGAAGACGAAGGCCGGGAAGATCAGCAGCACCAGGATGCCCTGAAACAGTCGGGTGTGCGAGCGGACGAAATCGAACATGATGAACCTTGGGCGCGTCGGATGGCGTGGACGTAGAACGGCTCAAGCGACGAAGGCGAACCGCGACGGTTCGCCTTCGATCGACTGGCCGCTTACCCGGCACCCCTGCAGGCGGCGCTTCGGGCTGCGCGAGAGCCCGGCATTCTAGGCCAGCCGGCCTTTCGCCCTTGGGGCACGGAGATGGTGGGTGCTGACGGGCTCGAACCGCCGACCTACGCCTTGTAAGGGCGCCGCTCTACCAACTGAGCTAAGCACCCTTTCCGGTGCCGCGAATGCCTACTTGATCGCGTCCTTCAGCGCCTTGCCGGGCTTGAACTTCGCCACCTTGGCGGCCTTGATCTTGATCGACGCGCCAGTGCGTGGATTACGGCCGGTGCGCGCTGCGCGCTTGGTCGCGGCGAAGGTGCCGAAGCCGACCACGGTCACAGTGCCACCCTTCTTCAGCGTGGTCTTCACGCCGCCGACCACGGCATCCAGCGCCCGCGTGGCCGCGGCCTTGGAGATGTCGGCCTGCTTGGCAATGTGTTCGATCAGCTCCGACTTGTTCATTCAGTTGCCCCTCTAGACGTGTCTCGGTGATATGTTGGCTCGGATCCCAGCGTGCTGCGCAACGTACGTGGCCCCTTGAAAGATTACAGCCTCGACCCCTCACAGTGTCAAGGCTAGAAAAGATTCTATGCGTATTCGGCCCGAAAAGAGGCGGCGGGCGGGCCGCCTGCGCCGCGGAAAGCGTGCTGCCACCGCCTATCGTTTGGCGACTTCTTGAGCCAGCGCAAGGCCGACGTCGGCCGTGCCGGCCTGGCCGCCGATGTCGGCGGTGCGCGGAGCCTGCGCATCGGCGAGCAGGGTCTCGATCGACGAAACGATCCGGTCGTGCGCCTCGCGATGGCCCAGGAAGTCGAGCATCATTGCCGCCGACCAGATCATGCCGATGGGGTTGGCGATAGCGCGCCCGGCGATGTCCGGCGCCGATCCATGCACGGGTTCGAACAGCGACGGCCATTGCCGCGTCGGGTTGATGTTCGCCGATGGCGCAATGCCGATGGTGCCGGTGCAGGCCGGGCCGAGGTCGGACAGGATGTCGCCGAACAGGTTGCTTGCCACCACCACATCGAAGGCCTGGGGCCGCTGCACGAAATGCGCGGCGAGGATGTCGATGTGGAAACGGTCGACGCTCACCTGCGGATACAGCTTGGCCATGGCCTCGACGCGCTCGTCCCAGTAGGGCATGGTGATCGAGATGCCGTTGCTCTTGGTGGCCGACGTCAGCTTGCGCCGCGGCCGACGCATGGCCTGCTCGAAGGCGAACTTCAGCACCCGGTCCACGCCAATGCGTGACATGACGGTCTGCTGCATCACGATCTCGCGCTCGGTGCCTTCGTACATGCGCCCGCCGATGCTCGAGTACTCGCCCTCGGTGTTCTCGCGCACGATCAGCATGTCGATGTCGCCGGGCTGCAATGGCCGGCCTTGCCGGTCGACCAGCGGCGAGCGGATGCCCGGCATCAGCCGCGCCGGCCGCAGGTTGACATACTGGTCGAAGTCGCGCCGGAACTTCAGCAGCGATCCCCACAGCGACACATGGTCCGGCACCGTGGCAGGCCAGCCGATGGCGCCGAAAAAGATCGCGTCATGGCCGCCGATGCGTTCCTTCCAGTCGGCCGGCATCATCTCGCCGTGCCGCGCGTAGTAGTCGCAGTTGGCGAAATCGAAATGGTCGAGCTGCAGCTCGATGCCGAAACGGCTGGCGGCCGCCTCCAGCACGCGCAGCCCCTCGGGCATGACCTCTTTGCCGATGCCGTCGCCGGCAATAACTGCGATGCAATGCTTGGCCATGTCCCGGCCTCCTCTTCGATGGGTTCAACGCGCCTTGGCGCGGATCTCGGGCAGGGCCTTGCGCAGGTAGTAGACCATCGACCAGATCGTCAGGAAGCTGGCCACATAGATCAGCACGGTGCCCCAGATGCGCGTGTCGACGACGCCGAACAGCGCGCCGTCGTACAGCAGGAAGGGTATGGCCACCATCTGCGTCATCGTCTTCAACTTGCCCAGCAGGTTCACGGCCACGCTGCGCGACGCGCCGATCTGTGCCATCCATTCGCGCAGGGCCGAGATGGCGATCTCGCGTCCGACGATGATGAAGGCCACCAGCGCGTTCACCCGGTCCAGCTGCAGCAGGATGAGCAGCGCCGCACAAACCAGGAACTTGTCGGCCACCGGATCCAGGAAGGCACCGAACGAGGACGCCTGGTTCAGACGTCGCGCCAGCCAGCCGTCCAGCCAGTCGGTCAGGGCCACCACGATGAACAGAACGGTGGCCGTGAGGTTGCGCGTCGGGCCGTCCAGCGGCAGGTAGAAGACACCCACGATGAGTGGGATCGCGATGATGCGCGCCCAGGTCAGCAGCGTGGGGATGGTGAAGAACATCCAGGCATTGTGCCGCGAGATGTATCCGGCGCGAGCGCGGCCGGGCGGGCTTCAGTGCAGCGCGCGATAGATCGCTTCGGCCAGCGTTCGCGAGATGCCCTCCACGCTGGCCAGATCGTCCACCCCGGCTTGGGCCACGCCGCGCACCCCACCGAAGCGCTGGAGCAGCGCGGCGCGCTTCTTCGGGCCGATGCCGGCAATGTCCTCCAGCCGGCTGCCTCCAGTGCGCACGCTGGCGCGCCGCGCGCGCATGCCGGTAATGGCGAAGCGATGCGCTTCGTCACGGATCTGCGCCACCAGCATCAACGCCGCCGAATCGTGGCCCAGGCCGATCTTCGGGCGTTCATCGGCAAAGACCAGTTCCTCCAGCCCGACCTTGCGGCCCTCGCCCTTCTCGACCCCGACGATCCGCGACACGTCCAGCCCCAGTTCCTGGAACACCTCGCGGGCCACCGCCACCTGGCCGCGCCCGCCGTCGATCAGCACCAGGTCCGGCAGGCGGGCCTCGCCGGCGGTCGGCGGCGCAATCCCCTCACCGCCGCGCTCGGCCAGCGCCTCGGCCAGACGCGCATAGCGCCGCACCAGCACCTGGCGCATCGCCGCATAGTCGTCGCCGCCGGTCACGGCCTGGATGTTGAAGCGCCGGTACTGACTGTTCTGCATGCGATGGTTCTCGTAGACGACGCAGGAGGCCTGCGTCGCCTCCCCGGCGGTGTGGCTGACGTCGAAACACTCGATGCGAAGACGGTCCGGGTCGGGCAGATCCAGATCCAGCGTCTCGGCCAGCGCCCGCGTGCGCTCGCGCTGCGAACCCTCCTCGGCCAGCAGCCGTGCCAACGCGATCTCGGCGCCCTTGACGGCCATGTCCAGCCAGATGCGGCGTTGCTCGCGCGGCTGGTGCACGGCACGCACCCGTTGCCCGGCCTGCTGGGCGAGGGCGTCCACCAACTCGGCGCCCACCGCATGGCTGAGCACCAGCAGCGGCGGCACCGGCTGGCCCAGGTAGTGCTGGGCGATGAAGGCCTCCAGCACCTGCTGCTCCGCACTTCGCGACGTGGCAGCGCCTGTGTCGCCGCCCTCTTCGGCGCCGAGCGCGGTGGCCTCGTCCACGTGGCTCGGAAAGTGCGCCCGGTCGCCCAGATGGCGGCTGCCGCGCACCATCGCCAGGTTGACGCAGGCGCGCCCGCCAGCGACGCACACGGCCAGGATGTCGGCGTCGCGGTCGCTGGCCGACAGGCTGCTTGCCTCCACTGACTGCTGGTGCAGCACGCGCGAAAGCGCGCCGATGCGGTCGCGCCATTCGGCGGCTCGCTCGTAGTCGAGAGCCTCGGCGCAGGCACTCATGCGCTGCTGCAGCTCGTCGATCACCTGCTGCGAGTCACCGAGCAGAAAGGCCTCGGCGTTGCGCACGTCCAGCGCATAGTCCGCCTGCGACACCAAGCCGACGCAGGGCCCCGAACAGCGGCGGATCTGGTACAGCAGGCAAGGGCGGGAGCGGTTCGCAAAAACCGTGTCCTCGCAGGTGCGCAGGCGAAAGGCCTTCTGCACCAGCTGGATGGTCTCCTTGACCGCCCAGGCGCCCGGGTACGGACCGAAGTAGCGGTGCCTGCGATCCACGCTGCCGCGGTAATAGGCCACGCGCGGGAAGCGCGCGGCCTGTGTCGGCGGCTCGGCGCCCGGCGCGCCGCTGATCTTCAGGTACGGATAGCTCTTGTCGTCACGGAACAGGATGTTGAACTTCGGGTTCAACGTCTTGATCAGGTTGTTCTCGAGCAGCAGCGCCTCGGCCTCGGTGCGCACCACCGTGGTCTCGAGCCGCGCGATGCGCGACACCATGTGACCGATGCGCGTGCCGCCGTGGTCCTTGTGGAAGTAGCTGGAGACGCGCCGCTTCAGGTTGCGGGCCTTGCCCACGTACAGCACCTCGCCGCGCGCGTCGAAGTAGCGGTAGACGCCGGGCAGGCCGGGCAGCGCCGCCACCTCGGCCAAAAGGCGCTCGCGCTGCACTTCCGCGGTCTCGGGGGTGGGCTGCATCGGCCTGGATTCTGCGGCCTTCGATAATCGGACCGATGCTCTGGGACTTGTTCTGCCGCGTCATCGACAACTTCGGCGACATCGGAGTGTGCTGGCGCCTGGCGGCGGACCTGGGTGCCCGCGGGCAGGACGTTCGGCTGTGGATCGACGATCCGGCACCGCTGTCCTGGATGGCCCCGCAAGGCGCCGCCCACGTGCGCTGGCAGCCGTGGTCGCCCGACACCGTATGGCCCGAGCCCGGTGACGTGGTCGTCGAAGCCTTCGGCTGCGACCCGCCGCCGGCCTTCGTCGCGCGCATGGCGCGCCGCGTGCGGCCGCCGGTGTGGATCAACCTGGAATACCTCAGCGCGCAAGCCTACGCGACACGCAGCCACGGCCTGCGCTCGCCCCAGGGTCCAGGGCCCGGTCAGGGGCTGGACAAATGGTTCTTCTATCCGGGCTTCGAACGCGGCACTGGCGGGATGATCCGCGAGCCCGGCCTGCTGGAACAGCGGGCTTCCTTCGACGCCCCGGCCTGGCTGAGTGCGCGAGGCTGGGCCGCCAAGCCTGGCGAGCGGTTGGTAAGCCTGTTCTGCTACGACAGTGCGCCGGTGCGCACGCTGCAGCAGTCGCTGGGCGACCGCCCCACCCTGCTGCTGCTGACGCCCGGCGCGGCAACACGGGCGTGGCGCACCGCCTGCGTGCAGGCGCCCTGCCCGTCCGGGCTGCGCGCCCTGGAACTGCCCTGGCTCAGCCAGACCGACTATGACCGGTTGCTCTGGGCTTGCGATCTGAACTTCGTGCGCGGCGAGGATTCTCTAGTGCGCGCCCAGTGGGCCGGCGTGCCGTTCGTCTGGCAGATTTACCCCCAACACGACCACGTTCACGTCGCCAAGTTGCATGCGTTCCTCGACCTCATGCTGAGGGGCGCGGATCCAAGCCTGGCGGCAGCGCTGCGGCGCCTGTGGCTCACCTGGAACGGGCGGGACGGCAGCCCACTGCACCTTCCCCCCTTGCCGCCGTGGCAAGTGCAAGCACGGCAATGGCGCGAGCGGCTGTCGACGCAGCTGGACCTGGTCACGCAACTGCTCGATTTCGCTGACGGAAAGCGCTAAAATTCGCCGTTTTTGCGCGCAGGCCCGGCTCATGCCGAACCTTCGGAATGCGCCGGGCCTGCTGCCCGGCTCCGCGGGCCGCTCGGCCCGCCCCAGGTGCGCGCTCAGCCTTTCAACGGAACCCATCATGAAACTCGCTCAGGAAATCCGCGCCGGCAACGTCATCATGCAGGGCAAGGACCCGATGGTCGTGCTCAAGACCGAGTACAGCCGCGGTGGCCGCAATTCGGCCACCGTGCGCATGAAGCTGAAGAACCTGCTCAACGCTTCGGGCACCGAAGTCGTCTTCAAGGCCGACGACAAGATGGACCAGATCGTGCTGGACAAGAAGGAGTGCACCTACTCCTACTTCGCCGACCCGATGTACGCGTTCATGGACGCCGACTACAACCAGTTCGAGGTCGAGGCCGAGAACATGGGCGACGCGATCCAGTAC
>ERZ1645186.14-NODE-14-length-29253-cov-9.646688_pt1 | contig 29253 bp, 26 predicted proteins | sample MGYA00575349_ERZ1645186 | MGnify/ENA primary metagenome ERZ1645186 (study PRJEB40839, sample SAMN11282943) | freshwater sediment metagenome | isolation source: river sediment | host: Sediment | place: India: Nawabganj, Kanpur | collected 2015-12-17 ...
TGGAACGTCAACCTGCGCGGCGACCGCTCGCTGACGCTGCGCCACTTCCAGCACAACGACCGGCCGCTGCACGACACCGCGCACGAGGTGCTCAAGCATGTCGCGCGGCTGTGGGGTTTCGGCGTGCAGCTGGAAAGCGTCAACGCCAAGGGCGATGTGAGCAAGCGCTGGAGCGTACCGGCGCCGGGGTGAAGCGGCGCGGCTCAGCGGCCCTTCATCAATTCGTGCACGAAGCGCACCGGGATCGCGTAGCTGATGCCGGACGGATGGGAGATGGCGTTCTCCCGGCTGCCCTTGACCAGCACCATGTTGATCACGGCGATCACCTGGCCGCTCTCGATATCGAGCACCGGCCCGCCGCTGTTGCCCGGATAGGCCGTCGCGTCCAGCTGGTAGATGTCGAAGCTGCCCTGGCGCAGCCGGTTGATGGCCTGGTTGCCCAGCGATTGCGACGTCGGTGCAGGCAGCGCGATCGCGGTGATCGATGCCACGATGCCGCGGTGTGTCACTGGCGTGAAGCCCAGCGCGCCACCGATCGGGAAGCCGATGATCGCCACCGCGGCACCTTCGCGCGCACGCGCCGCCTCGGACAGGGGCAGTGCGGGCAGCGGCGCGCCGTCGATGCGCAGCAAGGCCAGGTCATGTTCCCGGCTCATTCCCAGGACGGTGGCCGGCCGCACGCCCAGGCTCTCGCTCTCGCCCAGTCGGGGTGCGACCACCGCCAGGCTGCCTTCGGTGCCGCCCGGGGGAACGACGTCGGGCAACACATGCCGGTTGGTGACGACGAGATTGCCGTTGCCCACCACGAAGCCGGTTCCCCGGAAGCCGAAACGCGGGCTGGCGGTCGGGTTGAACACGCCCACCGCCACGACCGAGGGTTTGGCCGCGACGATCAGCTCCTCGAGCTTCGCCTGGGCCGGCCGCGCGCTCGACAGGCCCAGGGCCGTGGCGCCGCCGGCCAGCAGAAGCGAGCGCCGCCGCGGCCCGGACGCGGACGGTGCTGAAGCGGTGGGAAGGCGAAAGGTCACAGCACGAAGATCTTGCCCGGGTTCATGATGTTCTTAGGGTCGAGCGCACGCTTGAGCGTGCGCATCATCTCCACCGCGCCGGCGCCGGCCTCTTCGACCAGGAAGCCGATCTTGTGCAGCCCGATGCCGTGCTCGCCCGTGCAGGTGCCTTCGAGTGCGATTGCGCGTTGCACCATGCGGCGGCTCAGGCTTTCGGCCACCGCACGCTGGTCGGCGTCGCCCTCCTTGACCAGGTAGGCCAGGTGGAAATTGCCGTCGCCGACATGGCCGACGATGTAGTAGGGCAGGCCCGATGCGTCGGCCTCTCGCACCGACGCGTCGATGATCTCGGCCAGCCGCGAGATCGGCACGCAGGTGTCGGTGGTCACGGTGCGGCAGCCCGGATTCAACTGCATGCCGGCAAAGTAGGCCTTGTGCCGGGCCGTCCACAGCCGTGTGCGTTCCTCGGGCGTGCTCGCCCAGGCGAAATCCTCGCCGCCCAGTTCGGCTGCAATGGACTGCACCGTCTCGGCCTGCTCCTTCACGCCCGCCTCGCTGCCGTGAAACTCCATCAGCAGCATCGGCGACTCGCTCAAGCCCAGCTGGCTCTGCGCGTTCACCGCGCGCACCGCGTTCACGTCCAGCAGCTCACAGCGCGCGATGGGCACGCCCATCTGGATGATCTGGATCGTCGCATTCACCGCGCCGCCGATACTCGGGAAGTGGCAGATCGCCGCGCTCACCGCCTCCGGCAGCGGGTACAGCTTCAGGGTCACCTCGGTGATCACGCCCAGCGTGCCTTCGCTGCCGACGAACAGCCGCGTCAGGTCGTAGCCGGCGCTGCTCTTCCTCGCGCGCGTGCCGGTGCGGATGATCTCGCCGTTCGCGCTGACCACCGTCAGCCCGAGCACGTTCTCGCGCATCGTGCCGTAGCGCACGGCGTTCGTGCCGCTGGCCCGCGTGGCCGCCATGCCGCCCAGGCTGGCGTTGGCGCCAGGGTCGATCGGGAAGAAGAGCCCCTGGTCGCGGATCGCCTGGTTCAGCTGCTCGCGCGTCACTCCGGCCTGCACGGTGACCGTCAGGTCCTCGGGGTTCAGCCGCACGATCTCGGTCATGCCCGAGACGTCGATGCTCACGCCGCCCTGCACCGCGAGCAGGTGTCCTTCCAGCGACGAACCGGTGCCGAAGGGAATCACCGGCACCGCGTGTTCGGCCGCCAGCGCCACCGCCGCGGCCACCTCCTCGGTGCTCCGGCAGAACACCACCACCTCGGGTGGCGTCACCGGAAACGGCGACTCGTCACGGCCGTGCTGCTCGCAGACCGCGCGCGCCGTAGAGCAGCGAGCGCCGAAGCGCTCGCGCAGCGCGGACAGCATCGCGGCAGGCACGGGCCTCGGTTCGACGTGCAAGAGCAGGTCCTGGGGTGCGTTCATCACGGTCTCCGGCGTGAGGCAGCAATTCTAGGAGTCTGCGCCCCAATCGCGGTCGGCGCACGCGGAGGCGGAATTGGCGGCGCAGCGGCCGGTAGATCCGCGCTTGACCGCCGCGTCGGTCGGCGCAGAATGCTTTCATCGAGGGCCAGACCCGGGGCGGGGAAGAGCATGGCGCAGGACACCCTCATCGCCGACCGCGGCGAGTTCATCGACGCGCTGCACGCGCTGCGACGCGGGCGGATGCTGGTGCGTGTCAGCGAGCTCAGCGGCGGCTGCATGCTCGACGGGGCGCCCGTCTACACCGCGCACCGCACGCTGCTGCAGTACGAGCTGCTCAGCGAAATTCACAACCCGCAGGGTTTTCCCTGCGTCCGGTACTACCAGCTCAATGAGCGTGGCCGGGAATTCGCCGAGCGCGCCTGCGAGAGCTGGCGCCGCCGTCCGCTGCTCGAGCGTCTGGCGGTGCGCTTCACCGGCTGAATTCGCGCCACGGGGCGCGCGACTGCACGCCCGCCGACTGCGGCGCGGTCAGAACCCGACGGTGGTGTTCGGCACGTCCACCCGGATCAAGGTCTTGGCCAGCGCGCCGGCCGTAGCACGGGTGTAGGCATCGGCCCAGACCGCGTCCTCGAAGCCCGCCGGTCCTGCCCCTTGCGCCACGGCGAGGACCTTGTCGGCCGACAGCACCTTGCCCGTCGGCCGGACCGGCTCGCAGCCGAGGCGGGTGAATTCGGCGTCCAGCCAGGCGCGCGCCGCATCCGCCGGCATGGGCGCGGCGGTGTGCAGCGCCAAGTCCTCGCGGCCCGCAAAGCTGATGTAAACCTCGTGTCGCATCGCCAAACCCCGCATCGCGTCAGAACAGGTGCGCAAGCGTACACCGCCGCGTGGTGACTGGCCTGCGCGACATCAAGCGGCGCGACGGCAGGCACAATCAGCCACCATGGGACAACGCCTGACACAGATCGCCACGCGCACCGGCGACGACGGCAGCACCGGCCTCGGCGACGGGACGCGCGTGTCCAAGGACCACCTGCGGGTACAGGCGATGGGCGATGTCGACGAGCTGAACTCGTCGCTCGGCGTGCTGCTCGCCGAGCCGCTGCCCGAGGACGTGCGCGAACTCCTGGTCACCATCCAGCATGAACTCTTCAACCTGGGCGGCGAACTGTCGATCCCCGGCTACGAATTGCTCAAACCCGCGGCCGTGCTGCGCCTGGACGAAGCGCTGTCGCACTACAACGACCGGCTGCCGCGGCTGCAGGAGTTCATCCTTCCTGCGGGCACGCGCAGTGCGGCGCTGGCCCATGTCGGCCGTACGGTGGCGCGCCGCGCCGAGCGGGCCGTCGTGGCGCTGTCCGCGCAGGAGCCGGTGAACGAGGCCCCGCGCCAGTACCTGAACCGGCTGTCCGACCTGATGTTCGTGCTGGCGCGCGTGCTCAACCGCGCCAACCTCGACGGGCTGGGCGGCGACGACGTCTACTGGCGCAGCGAACGCCTGGCCCGCGAGGGCGGCTGAAGCTCTGCATCCGTCAGCCGGCCGAGGGCTGGCATGGAACCTGCGTGCACGTGCTTGTATACCAGCACGTGCACCAACATGTCGCTTGCCGTCACCGACACCGAAACGCCCGAAGGTTTGTCCGCCTGGCGCGCCCGCGTGTTCGGCGGGGCTGCCGAACTGGGCGCGGCGCTGGCCCGTTGCCGGGCAGCAGCCGAGACGGCCGCGGCGCAGTCGATCTGGATCAGTCTGGCCACGCCGGCGCAGTGGCAGCAACAGCTCGACCGACTGGCCGAGCGCCTCGCCGAGCCGCTGTCGCGCTCCGAACTGGTGCGGCGCTACCCGTTGCTGGGCGTGCCCTTCGCCGTCAAGGACAACATCGACATCGCCGGCGTGCCCACCACCGCCGCCTGTCCGGCCTTCACCTTTGTGCCGCCGCGCCACGCCACGGCGGTGCAGAAGCTGCTGGAGGCCGGGGCGCTTTGGCTGGGCAAGACCAACCTGGACCAATTTGCAACCGGACTGGTCGGCACACGCTCGCCCTACGGCCGGCCGAGCAGCGTCTTCGCTGCCGAGCGCATCAGCGGCGGCTCCAGTTCGGGCTCGGCGGTGGCGGTGGCGCGCGGCCAGGTGGTCTTCGCGCTCGGCACCGATACAGCCGGATCCGGCCGGGTGCCGGCGCTGTTCAACGGGCTGGTCGGCCTGAAGCCGACACCGGGGCGCGTCAGCACCGCCGGCGTGGTGCCCGCCTGCCGCAGCATCGACTGCGTGTCGGTGTTCGCGCGTGGCGTCGACGATGCCGCGCAGGTGCTGGCGGTGCTGGAAGGCGCCGATCCGCTCGACGCCTACAGTGACTTCCATCCCGGCCCGGCGCGTCTGCCGTGGCCGTTGCGCATTGGCGTGCCGGCGCAGCCCGTGTTCTTCGGCGACGCCGGCTATGCACCGTGCTTCGAAGCAGCAGTGGCGCGCGCACGCGATCAAGGCCACAAGCTGGTGCCGCTGGACTTCGCGCCGCTCTTCGAGGTGGCGGCGCTGCTGTACGAGGGCCCCTGGGTGGCCGAGCGGCACAGCACCGTGCAGCAGCTGCTGGCCGCGCGGCCCGAGGCGCTGGATCCCACCGTGCGCCGGGTCATCGCGCGCGCCGTCGACTTCAGCGCCACGCAGACCTTCGAGGCCATGTACCGTCTGCGCGCGCTGCAGGCCCGATTGCGCTCGCTGTGGCAGCAGGTCGACGTGCTGATGGTGCCGAGCGCGCCGGGCCATCCGCGCTTCGCCGAGGTCGATGCCGACCCGGTAGGCGTGAACGCGCGGCTGGGCACGTACACCAACTTCGTCAACCTGCTGGGCTGGTGCGCGCTGGCCCTGCCCGAGGGGCGCACGGCGACCGGCCTGCCCTTCGGACTGACCTTCATCGCTCCCGCCGGCGCCGATGCGGCGCTGCTCGACCTGGCACGCCGCTGGCAGGGACTGGAGGCGCCAGCGGCCGAGGCGGCCGCTCCGGCCGTGCAGCAGTCGCTGCCGATCGCGGTGGTCGGCGCGCACCTTTCCGGCCTGCCGTTGAACGGCCAGCTTCTGGAGCGCGGCGCCGTGCTGCGCGAGGCCACGCGCACCGCGCCGCACTACCGGCTGTATGCGTTGCCCGGCACGCAGCCGCCCAAGCCGGGCCTGCAGCGGGTGGCCGAAGGCGGCGCGGCCATCGAGCTCGAGGTCTGGGACATGCCGCTAGCCGCATTGGGTTCGTTTCTGGCGCTGATCCCGCCGCCGCTGGGCCTGGGCTCGGTGCAGTTGGCCGACGGGTGCCACGTGCACGGATTTCTCTGCGAAGCCCATGCCCTCGCCGGGGCGCGCGACATCAGCCACCACGGCGGCTGGCGCGCCTATCTCGCCACCCTCTGACACCAGGAGCCTCCATGGACCGACGCGACTTCCTCACCAGCGGTGCCGCCCTCGGCGCGCTGCCGCTGGCGGCCCACGCCCAGGCACGCCCCAAGGACGTGCTGATCGTCGCCAACGAGTTCGGCCCGAATTCGCTGGACATCCACACGGTGGGTGCCAACCGGCCCAGCTATGGTGTCAGCTGGCTGGTCTACGACAGGCTGATGACCTACGGCAAGCGCACGCTGCCCGACGGCCGCGTCACCTACGACCGCAACAAGCTCGAGCCCGAGCTGGCCGAAAGCTGGCAGATGGCGCCCGACGGCATGTCGGTGACCTTCAAGCTGCGCAAGAGCGCCAAGTTCCACGACGGCACGCCGGTCACCGCCAAGGACGTGAAGTGGAGCTTCGACCGCGCCGTCAGCGTGGGCGGCTTCCCCACCTTCCAGATGGCCGCCGGCTCGCTGGAAAAGCCCGAGCAGTTCGAGGTGGTGGACGAGCACACCTTCCGCGTCAAGTTCATCCGCAAGGACAAGCTGACGATGGCCGACATGGCCGTGCCGGTGCCCTGCATCTTCAACAGCGAGCTGGTCAAGAAAAACGCCACCGCGGCCGACCCCTGGGGTCTGGTCTGGACGCGCAACAACACCGCCGGCGGCGGCGCCTACAAGGTCGAGGCCTTCCGCCCGGGCCAGGAAATCGTCTACGTGCGCTACGACGAGTGGAAGAACGGCCCGATGCCCAAACTGCGCCGCATCGTGCAGCGCGACGTGCCCAACGCAGGCAACCGCCGCGCGCTGCTGGTCAAGGGCGACATCGACATGACCTACGACCTGCCGCCCAAGGACTTCGCCGAGCTCAGCGAGGACAAGGCCGGCATCAAGGTGACCTCGATGCCGATCGAGAACGCCATGCTCTACCTGGGCATGAACACCACCAAGCCGCCCTTCGACAACGTCAAGGTGCGCCAAGCGGTGGCCTACGCGTTGCCCTACGACAAGATCCACGAGAACGCCTTCTACGGCCGCGCCGCCAAGCTCTATGGCGGCAGCGGCCCGGTGAAGACCATCGCCTGGCCGCAGCCCACCGCCTACCGCACCGACCTGGCCAAGGCCAAGGCGCTGATGGCCGAGGCCGGCGTGCCGGGCGGCTTCGAGACCACGCTCAGCTTCGACCTGGGCGGCGCCACCGTCGGCGAGCCGGCGGCGGTGCTGACGCAGGAGGCGCTGGCGGCCATCGGCATCAAGGCGCAGATCAACAAGATCCCCGGCGCCACCTGGCGCGCGGCGCTCTTGAAGAAGGACATGCCGATGGTCCTCAACCGCTTCGGCGGCTGGCTGGACTACCCGGAGTACTTCTTCTTCTGGTGCTACCACGGCCAGAACGCGGTGTTCAACACCATGAGCTACCAGAACCCCAAGCTCGACAAGCTGATCACCAACGCGCGCTTCGCCGAAAGCAAGCCGATCTACGACTCGTCGGTGCGCGAAATGATCCAGCTGGCCTACGACGAGGTGCCGCGTATTCCGCTGTTCCAGCCGTCGTCCGACGTGGCGATGCAGAAGGACGTGATGGGCTACATGTACTGGTTCCATCTGCAGCCCGACTTCCGTCAAATCTACAAGGCCTGAGGGGCGGGGGCATGGACCACAGCGCCTACATCGAGGCCGCGGCGGCCACGCTGGGCCTGACCCTGACGCAGGAGCAGCGCAAGGGCGTGACCCTCTACTTCGGCCTCGCTGCGAGCATGGCCGCATTGCTGCAAGGCCTGCCGCTGACGCCCGCCGACGAGTCCGGCAACGTCTTCGTGCCGGTGCCACCCCAGGGGCAGGAATGAACGCCAGTGCCGTCTCGGTGGCCGCTGCCGTGCGCGAGGGCCGGATCCAGGCCATCGACGGCGTGCGGCAGGCGCTGCAGCGCATCGCGGCCACTGACAAGCAGGTCAACGCCTTCACCAGCGTGCTCGCCGACCGCGCGCTGAAGCGCGCCGCATGGGTGGACGCGCACCCGCGGCGCGCGCGCATGCGGCTGGCCGGCGTGCCCTTCGCGGTGAAGAACCTGTTCGACGTGGCAGGGCTGCCCACGCTGGCCGGCTCGAAGATCGAGCGCGAGGCCGCGCCCGCCGCACGCGATGCGGTGCTGGTGCGCCGCCTCGAGTCCGAAGGCGCGGTGCTGGTGGGCGCGCTGAACATGGACGAGTACGCCTACGGCTTTTCCACCGAGAACACGCACTACGGCCCCACCCGCAATCCGCACGATCCGGCGCGCATCAGCGGCGGCTCGTCCGGCGGCTCGGCCGCCGCGGTGGCCGCCGGACAGGTGCCGCTGACGCTTGGTTCCGACACGAACGGCTCGATCCGCGTGCCGGCGTCGCTGTGCGGCACCTTCGGCTTGAAGCCCACCTTCGGCCGCCTGCCGCGCACCGGCTCCTACCCCTTCGTCGCCAGTCTCGACCATCTCGGCCCGTTCGCGCGCGGCGCCGCCGACCTGGCGCTGGCCTACGACCTGATGCAGGGCCCCGATCGCGACGATCCGGCCTGCGCGCAGCGTGACATCGAGCCGGTCTCGCCGTTGCTGGAGCGTGGCGCCGCGGGGCTGCGCGTGGCGGTGCTCGGCGGCTGGTTCCGCACGATGGCGCTGGCCGAGGCGCTGGCCGCCGTCGACGCCGTGGCGCAGGCCCTGGGCACGACCCGCCTGGTCGAACTGCCCGAGGCGGCGCGCGCGCGCGCCGCGGCTTTCCTGATCACCTGCGCCGAGGGTGGCGCGCTGCACCTGCACGACCTGCGCCGGCGTGCCCATGACTTCGACCCGATGACGCGCGACCGCTTCCTCGCCAACGCGCTGGTGCCCGCAGCCTGGGTGGTGCAGGCGCAGCGGGTGCGGCACTGGTTCGCGCGGCACGTCGCGCAGGTCTTCCAGACGGTGGACGTGCTGATCGCGCCGGCCACGCCCTGCACCGCGCCGACCATCGGCACCGAGTGGCTGGAGATCAACGGCCAGCGCCTGCCGGCGCGCGCCAGCATGGGCCTGTTGACGCAGCCCATCTCCTGCATCGGCCTGCCGGTGGCCACCGTGCCGCTGTGGGGCATGAACCCCGCGGCACCGCAGCTGCCGATCGGCGTGCAGCTGATCGCCGCGCCTTGGCGCGAGGACCATTGCCTGCGCGTGGCCGCCGCGCTCGAAGCGGCGGGCTTGTGCAGCGCACCGGTGGCGGCCTTGGGATCGGGGGCCTGAAGCATGGACTTCAACCGACCGGAAGTCCTGGCCGAGCTCACGGCCGCCTTTGCGCGCTACGAGGACGCCCTCGTCAACAACCGCGTTGAGGTGCTCGACGAGCTGTTCTGGGACCACGCGCAGACGGTGCGCTTCGGTGTCAACGAGAACCTCTACGGCATCGACGCGATCCGCGAGTTCCGCAATGCGCGTTCGGCCGTCGGGCTGGCGCGCACGCTGCTGCGCACCGTCATCACCACCTATGGCGACGACTTCGGCACCGCGATGACCGAGTTCCGTCGCGAAGGGGGCACCAAGCTGGGCCGCCAGAGCCAGACCTGGGTGCGCCTTCCCGAAGGCTGGCGCGTCGTGGCGGCGCACGTGAGCCTGATCGATTCCCCGCCAATCCCGGCCTGAAACCACGCCGCGCTGCGGCCCGACCCTCGACCAAGGAGAAAGAAGCATGGACCCGAAGCACACCGCCCTGATGACCCAACGCCGCCAGTTGCTCGCCGCCGGCGCCCTCGGCGGCGCCGCGCTGGCGCTGCCCGGCGCGCTGCGCTCGGCCTGGGCACAGGCCCCGATCACCGTGGGCGTCATCTACGTCGGCCCGCGCGACGACTTCGGCTACAACCAGGCGCACGCCGAGGCGGCCGCCCAGCTGAAGAAGGTCGCTGGCGTGAAGGTCGTCGAGGAAGAGAACGTTCCCGAGACCCAGGCCGTGCAGAAGACGATGCAGGGCATGATCTCGCAGGACGGCGCGACCCTGCTGTTCCCCACCTCGTTCGGCTACTTCGATCCGCACCTGCTGGCGGTGGCGGCGAAGAACGAGAAGGTGCGCTTCTCGCACTGCGGCGGCCTGTGGACGCAGGGCAAGCATCCGGCCAACACCGGCAGCTTCTTCGGTTACATCGACGAGGCGCAGTACCTCAACGGTGTCGTCGCCGGCCACATGAGCAAGAGCAAGAAGCTCGGCTTCGTGGCCGCCAAGCCGATCCCGCAGGTGCTGCGCAACATCAACGCCTTCACCCTGGGCGCGCGCTCGGTCGACCCGAAGATCACCACCAACGTCATCTTCACCGGCGACTGGGCGATGCCGGTCAAGGAGGCCGAGGCCACCAACGCGATGGCCGACCAGGGCATCGACGTGTTCACGATGCACGTCGACGGCCCCAAGGTCGTGGTCGAGACCGCCGCGCGCCGCGGCCGCATGGTCTGCGGTTACCACGCCAGCCAGGCCAAGCTCGCGCCCAATGCCTATCTCACCGGTGCCGAGTGGAACTGGCTCACCGCCTACACGCTGATCGTCGACGCCGCGCGCACAGGCAAGCCGCATCCCAACTTCGTGCGCGGCGGGCTGAAGGAAGGTTTCGTCAAGAGCTCGCCGTACGGCGCGATGGTCGGCGAGGCCGCACGCAAGAACGCCGAGGACGTGCGCAAGAAGATGATGGCCGGCAGCTTCGACATCTTCGTCGGCGAGCTGAAGGACAACACCGGCAAGGTCGTGATTCCCAAGGGCAAGGTGCTGAAGCAGACCGACCTCGAGCTGGAAAGCATGAACTACCTCGTCGAAGGGGTGATCGGCAAGGCCTGAGCGTCGACCCGTCGACCGAGTCGTCCATGAACCTGCGCGACACCGCCGAATCGATCGCCCTGCCGGTGCTGGCCCTGGCCGGGGGGCTGCTGCTGTTCGGCGCGTTCATCTGGGCCGACGGGCACGACCCGGTGCAGGCCTGGGCGCTGCTGTTCCGCGGGGCGTTCGGCGACGCGTTCTCGTTGCAGAACTCGCTGCAGCGCGCCGCGCCGTTGATGCTCACCGCGCTGTGCGTGGCGCTGCCGGCGCGCGCCGGGCTGACCATCATCGGCGGCGAAGGCGCGCTGGTGCTGGGCGGGCTGGCCTGTGCGGCGCTGCCGCTGGCGCTGCCGCTGCCTGGCGGCGCGATAGGCACGGCCATGCTGCTGGCGGCCGCGGCCATCGCCGGCGCCGCCTGGATCGCGCTGGCCGGCTGGCTGCGCCAGTGGCGCGGTGTCAACGAAACGATCTCCAGCCTTCTGCTGGGCTACATCGCCATCGCGCTGTTCAAGCACATCGTCGAAGGTGCGCTGCGCGATCCAGCGAGCCTCAACAAGCCCAGCACCCCGCCACTGGCCGAGGCCCTGCGCATCGGCACGATCGGCGGCACCGACGTTCACTGGGGCCTGGTCTTCGGCGTGGTGGCCTGCCTGATGGCTGCTTTCTGGCTGGGTGTCACCACCCACGGCTTCGCCACGCGCGTGGTGGGCGGCAACCCGCGCGCCGCGCAGCTGGTCGGGCTGCCGGCGACGCGGCTGATCGTGGTGGCCTGCGCACTCGGCGGCGCGGCGGCCGGCGTGGCCGGCGGCATCGAGGTGGCCGCGGTGCACACGGCAGCCAATGCCTCGCTGATCGTGGGCCTGGGCTACACCGGCATCCTGGTGAGCTTCGTGGCGCGCCACCACCCGCTGGCGATCATTCCGGTGGCCATCCTGTTCGGCGGCTTCCTGGCGGCGGGCAGTCTGCTGCAGCGGCGCATGGGCCTGCCCGACGCGTCGGTGCAGGTGCTGATGGGCTTCTGCTTCGTCGTCATCCTCGCCAGCGAGGCCGCACGCGGCCGGCTGCGCGAGCTGTTCGTGCTGCGCAAGCCGCCGGCGGGGGCCGTCCCCGCGGCCGCGACGGCCTGAGACCTCTGCACAGGCTGGCCCATGGACTCACCCGTCTTCGACGTCCTGCTCGCCGTGCTCGGCGGCGCGATCCGCGTGGGCACGCCCTTTCTCTTCGTGAGCCTGGGCGAGTGCCTGACCGAGAAGGCCGGCCGCATCAACCTGGGCCTCGAGGGTGTGCTGGTGTTCTCGGCCATGGCCGGTTTCGCGGGCTCGTACCTCAGCGGCCAGTGGTGGCTCGGCGTGCTGCTCGCGGGGGCGAGCGGGGCGCTGATCGCGCTGCTGCACGGCCTGGTGTGCAGCCTGCCGCGCGTCAACGACATCGCCGCCGGCATCGCCATCATGCTGTTCGGCGCTGGCCTGGCCTTCTACCTGGGCAAGCCGCTGATCCAGCCGCAGGCCGAGCAGATTCCGTCGTTGCCGATCGGCGCCTGGCTGGGCGCGGACCCGGCCGGCTCGGTCGCGCAGGCCCTCAACATCAACGCCCTGTTCCCGGCCGGCGTGGTGATCGCCGCGCTGATGGCCTGGGGCCTGAAGAACACTGGCTGGGGCCTGAAGGTGCGCATGGTGGGCGATTCCGCCGACGCGGCGCGGGCGCTCGGCAGCTCGGTCAACGGCGTGCGCGTGGCCGCCACGACCGCCGGTGGCGCCATTGCCGGCCTGGGCGGTGCGTCGCTGTCGCTGTACTTTCCGGGCAGCTGGAACGAGGCCTTGTCCAGCGGCCAGGGCCTGATCGCGGTGGCGCTGGTCATCTTCGCGCGCTGGCATCCGGTGCGCTGCCTGTGGGCGGCGCTGCTGTTCGGCGGCGCCGGCGCGCTCGGCCCGGCGCTGCAGTCCGTCGGCGTGACCGGCTACTACTACCTGTTCAACGCCGTGCCCTATGTGCTCACGCTGGCGATCCTGGTGTGGACCTGTTCGCCGCGGCAGGCGCTGCAGGGCGCCCCGTCCGAACTCGGTGTCACGCACTGAGCCGGTGTGGCGCACCCGACGGCAGCACGGCAGACCTGGACGCGACCCGGACCCATCCAAAGGAGGCGGCATGAACGGACTCGGCGGGCTCAACAAGACACCCCACGGCGTGGTGGTCGGCCTGGTGCAGCTGCAGCTGCCCGTGGTCGAGACGCCCGCGCAGCTCGCGGCGCAGGCCGCGCGCATCGCCTGGATGGTGGGCAAGGCGCGTCGCAACCTGGGCACGATGGACCTGGTCGTGTTCCCGGAGTACTCGTTGCAGGGCCTGTCGATGAGCACCGCCGACGAACTGATGGTCTCGCTCGACGGTCCCGAGGTCGCGCTGTTTCGCCAGGCCTGCATCGAGCACCGCATCTGGGGCTGCTTCTCGATCATGGAGAAGAACCCGAACGGCAACCCCTACAACACCGGCATCATCCTCGACGACCAGGGCGCGCTGCGCCTTTACTACCGCAAGCTGCACCCCTGGGTGCCGGTCGAGGCCTGGGAGCCGGGCAACATGGGCATCCCGGTGTGCGACGGCCCCCACGGCAGCCGCATCGCGCTGATCATCTGCCACGACGGCATGTTTCCGGAAATGGCCCGCGAGGCAGCCTACAAGGGCGCCGAGATCATCCTGCGCACCGCCGGCTACACCGCGCCGATCCGCCACGCCTGGAAGATCACCAACCAGGCGAACGCCTTCCAGAACCTGGCGCAGACCGCCAGCGTGTGCCTGTGCGGCAGCGACGGCAGCTTCGACTCGATGGGCGAGGGCATGTTCTGCGACTTCGACGGCCGCGTCATGGCCGAAGGCGGCAACCGCCCCGACGAGATCATCACCGCCGAACTGCGTCCGGACCTGGTGCGCGAGGCACGCGCGCACTGGGGCGTCGAGAACAACCCGTACCAGCTGTTCCACCGCGGTTACGTCGCGGTGAAGGGCGGGGCGCAGGACTGTCCCTACACCTTCATGCACGACATGGTGGCCGGCCGCTACCGGTTGCCCTGGGACGCGTCGATCCAGGTGCGCGACGGCACGCTTTGCGGCTTCGGCGCGCCCACCCGTGCCTACCGCGGCGCCGAACCCAACCCGCTCGAAGGCCGCAGCGCCGAGAGCCTGAAGCGCGCCGCCTGACGAACGGAACCGACCATGCCCTTCATCGCCTCCGCCCCCTACCCGTGGCCCTACGACGGGGTGCTCACCCCGGCCAACACCGCGCTGGTGGTCATCGACATGCAGACCGATTTCTGCGGCGTGGGCGGCTATGTCGATGCGATGGGCTACGACCTGTCGCTCACCCGCGCGCCGATCGAGCCGATCCGGCGCCTGCTCGCCGCCTTCCGCGCCAAGGGCGCGCCCGTGATCCACACCCGCGAAGGCCACCGCCCCGACCTGTCGGACCTGCCGGCCAACAAGCGCTGGCGTTCGCAGCGCATCGGCGCCGGCATCGGCGACGCCGGGCCCTGCGGCCGCATCCTGGTGCGCGGCGAGCCGGGCTGGGAGCTCATTCCCGAGCTTGCGCCCGCGGCTGGCGAGGTGGTCGTCGACAAGCCCGGCAAGGGCAGCTTCTGCGCCACCGATCTCGAGCTGATCCTTCGCACCCGCGGCATACGCAACCTGGTGCTCACGGGCATCACGACCGACGTGTGCGTGCACACCACGATGCGCGAGGCCAACGACCGCGGCTTCGAGTGCGTGATCCTCGAGGACGCCACCGGCGCCACCGACCCGGGTAACCACCAGGCGGCGCTGAAGATGGTCACGATGCAGGGCGGCGTGTTCGGCGCGGTGTCGAACTCGGCCGCGGTGATCAAAGCCGTCGCGGCGCTGTGAGGCGGTAAGCATGAGCGCCCCGGATCCGATCGCCGCGGTGGGTGGAGAACCCGCCGCCCGCGCCGTCACGTCGCACGCACTGTCGCTCGAGACCTTCGAACTCTGCAAGCGCTTCGGCACCTTTGCCGCGCTCGACCAGCTTTCGTTCAAGGTGCACGCCGGCAGCGTGCACGCCCTGCTGGGCGAGAACGGTGCCGGCAAGAGCACGTTGGTCAAGTGCATCGTCGGCTACTACCGGCCCGACGGCGGCGCGGTGCTGGTCGATGGCCGCGAGCACGACATCCACGCCCCGACCGTGGCCCGGCAGCTCGGCATCGGCATGGTCTACCAGCACTTCACCGTGGTGCCGGGCATGACGGTCGCCGAGAACCTGCTGATCGCCAAGGGCGCGCTGCCCGCGGTGGTCGACTGGAAGCGCGTGAAGGCCGAGCTCGCCAACTTCATGCGCACCGCGCCCTTTGCGCTCGACCTGGACGCGACGCCCGCGCAGCTGTCGGCCGGCGAGAAGCAGAAGCTCGAGATCCTGAAGCAGCTGTACCTGCGCCCGCGCCTGTTGATCCTGGACGAGCCGACCTCGGTGCTCACGCCGCAGGAGGCCGACGAGGTGCTCGGCGCGTTGCGCGACCGCGCGCACGCAGGCGACTGCACCGTGGTCATGATCACGCACAAGTTCCGCGAGGTCACTGCCTTCGCCGACGATGTCACCGTGCTGCGCCGCGGCCGCCGGGTGGCCAGCGCGGCCGTGGCGCAGACGCAGCCCTCGGAGCTGGCCGCGCAGATGGTCGGTGCGTCGTCCGCCAGTTCGACCTCCGCCGGCCCGGCCGGGCCGGCGGCGGGCAGCCCCGACGCCGCGGCCGCCGACGCCCGACGCGAAGCCGCCGGCGCCGATCTGCCCCGCCTGGCGGCACCCGCCGGCGACGTGCGCCTGGCGCTCGCCGGCCTGGTGGTGCATGGCGACCGTGGCGAGGTCGCGGTCGATGGTGTCGACCTCGAGGTGCGCGCCGGCGAGATCGTCGGCATCGCCGGCGTCTCCGGCAACGGCCAGCGCGAGCTGATGGAGGCGCTGTCCGGCCAGCGCCGGCGCGAGGCCGGACGCGTCAGCGTGGGCGGCCGCGCCTTCGACGCCACGCGCGCCCAGTACCGCGCGCTCAAGGTGCGGGGCCTGCCCGAGGAGCCGCTGCGCAACGCCTGCGTGGCCGGCATGAGCGTGGCCGAGAACATCGGCCTGCGCAGCTTCGACGTGGCGCCGCATGCGGCGGGCGGCCTGCGCAAGCCCGGCTCGCTGGCGCGGCGTGCACGCGAGCTGATCGCGCAGTACCGCGTCAAGACGCAAGGCGAAGGCGCGCCGATCGGATCGCTGTCGGGCGGCAACGTGCAGCGCGCCGTGCTGGCCCGCGAGCTCTCGGAAGAGGCCGACGTGTTGCTGGTCAGCAATCCGGTGTTCGGCCTGGACTTCACTGCCGTGGCCGAGGTCCACCAGCGCCTGATCGCCGCACGCAACCGCGGCTGCGCGGTGCTGATGGTGAGCGAGGACCTCGACGAGTTGCTGCACGTCGCCGACCGCCTGGTCGTGATGAGCGGCGGGCGGCTCGTGCACGCCTGCGCGGCTGCCGGCGCTGACCGCCACGACATCGGCCGTCACATGGGCGGGCACGGCGGCCACGGCCTGGCCGAGGCGCCGGGCGCGGTGGCGCCCGCCGGCGCCGGCCGCGTCGTCAAGGTGGCGGCGTGAGCGCGCCGGGCCGCCCCAAGGGCGAATACCGCAGGGCGCAGCCCGAAGGTTCTCCCATTACTGTGCCGGACCGTCCCCAAGCGCTCAGCCCGCAGCGCACAGCGCGGAGGGTCCTCCGATGAGCGTCGAAATGGGCCTGCCCGTGGCGCTGCCGGTGGCCGCGCGCCCGTTCGAGTTCCGCCTCGAGCCGCACCGCGCGGCGCTGGTCGTCATCGACATGCAGCGCGACTTTGTCGAGCCTGGCGGCTTTGGCGCCGCACTGGGCAACGACGTGTCGCAGCTCGCGGCGGCCGTGGACCCCACGCGTGCGCTGCTCGACACCTGGCGCGCACTGGCCTGGCCCGTAGTGCACACCCGCGAGTCGCATGCCCCCGACCTGTCGGACTGTCCGCCGGCCAAGCGCAACCGCGGCAACCCCAGGCTGCGCATCGGCGATGTCGGTCCGATGGGCCGGTTGCTGGTGCGCGGCGAGCCCGGCTGCGAGATCGTGCCGTCGCTCGCCCCGCAGCCCGGCGAGTTGCTGATCGACAAGCCCGGCAAGGGAGCCTTCCATGTTACGCCGCTGCAGGCCGAGCTCGAACGCCTGGGCGTGCGGCAGCTGGTCTTTGCCGGGGTGACCACGGAAGTCTGCGTGCAGACCACCATGCGCGAGGCCAACGACCGCGGCTACGAATGCCTGCTCGTCGAAGAGGCGACCGCGAGCTACTTCCCGGCCTTCAAGGCGGCCACGATCGAAATGATCGTGGCCCAGGGCGGCATCGTCGGCTGGGTCGCACCGCTGTCGGCGCTGTTGGCCGCGCTGCAGCCGGCGCTGGCCGCGCGCCCCCCCTCGGCCGCCTGAGGTCCCGTTCGACGTGAGCCTGCCGCGTGTCATCGCCAAGCGCCTGGTCGGGGCGCTGCCCAACCTGGCCGGCGTGATCGTGATCACCTTCCTGCTGACGCGCGCGATCCCGGGCGATCCGGCGGCCTACTTCGCCGGGGCCGCGGCCACGCAGGAGGCAGTCGAGCAGGTGCGCGAGAAGCTCGGCCTGAACAAGCCGCTGGTCGAGCAGTTCTGGATCTACCTGGGCAACCTGGCACGCGGCGACCTGGGCCTATCGCTGACCACCGGCCAGCCGGTGCTCGAGGAACTGCTGCGCCGCCTGCCGGCCTCGCTCGAAGTGGTCGCGCTGGCGCTGTTGTTGTCGTGCGCGGTGGCGCTGCCGATGGGCGTGCTCGCCGCCACCCGGCCGGGCTCCTGGTTCGATCAGGTCTCGCGCGTGGTCATCACGGCGGGCGTGTCGCTGCCCGCCTTCTTCACCGGGCTGCTGCTGGCCTACGTCTTCTACTTCCTGCTCGGCTGGGCGCCGTCGCCGCTGGGCCGGCTCGACCCGGTGTACTCGCCGCCGCCCACGGTGACCGGCTTCTATCTCGTCGACGCCGCGATCGCCCGCGATCCCGGCCTGTGGTGGGCCTGCCTGAAGCAGCTGATCCTGCCGGTGGTGACGATGGCGATCTTCGTGCTCGCGCCTATCGCGCGCATGACCCGCGCCTCGATGATCGCCATCCTGTCGTCGGACTTCGTGCGCACCGCCCGCGCCAGCGGCCTCGGGACCACGACGGTGCTGGTGCGCTATGCGTTGCGCAATGCGCTGCTGCCGGTGGTGACCACGCTCGGCATGGTGTTCGGCTTCATGATCGGCAGCTCGGTGATCATCGAGAAGGTCTTCGGCTGGCCGGGTGTGGGCAGCTACGCCATCGACGCGCTCACCGCCAGCGACTACGCGCCGGTGCAGGGCTTCGTGCTCACGATGGGCCTGCTGTTCGTGCTGCTCAACCTGGCGATCGACGTGCTCTACGTGCTGATCGACCCGCGCGTGACGATCGAGGCCTGAGCATGACGACCACCGTCGCCCCACCGACGGCTGCCGCGGCCGACCCGGGCTCGCAGGGCTCCACGCTCGGCCATGTGCGCCACGTGCTCTCCGAAAACCCGGTCACGTTGCTGGCGGCCGGGCTCTTCGTCGCCTTCGTGGTCGTGGCGCTGGTCGGGCCGTGGCTGGTGCCCTACGACCCGCTGGCCAGCAATGCCAGCCGGGCGCTGGAGTCGCCGTCGGCCGCCCACTGGTTCGGCACCGACGCTCTCGGCCGCGACATCTTCTCGCGCGTGGTCGTGGCCACGCGGCTCGACCTGGGCATCGCCTTCGCCGCGGTGGCCATGTCGTTCGTAATCGGCATGCCGCTCGGCCTGGCGGCCGGTTTCCTCGGCGGCTGGTGGGACCGGATCATCAGCCGCCTTGCCGACACGGTCATGGCCTTCCCGCTGTTCGTGCTGGCCATGGGCATCGTCGCGGCGCTCGGCAACACGGTGGGCAACATCATCCTGGCCACCGCGATCATCAACCTGCCCTTCTACATCCGCGTGGCGCGGGCCGAGGCCAACGTGCGCCGCAACGCCGGCTGGGTCGAGGCGGCGCGGCTCGCGGGCAATGGCAACGCGCGCATCCTGGCGATGCACCTGTTCCCCAATGCCTTGCCGCCGGCCATGGTGCAGGTCAGCCTGAACATGGGCTGGGCCATCCTCAATGCCGCTGGCCTGAGCTTCATCGGCCTGGGCGTGCGCCCGCCCACGCCCGAGTGGGGCATCCTGGTCGCCGAGGGCGCGCAGTTCATCGTCAGCGGCGAATGGTGGGTGAGCCTGTTCCCCGGGCTGGTGCTCATGCTCGCCGTGTTCACCTTCAACCTGCTGGGTGACGCCTTGCGCGACATCTTCGACCCGCGCCGCCGGACCTGACGAGGCCGCACGATGCCCGAACCGACACAACCCCCGCTGCTCGAGGTGAGCGACTTCGGCCTCGAGTTCCGCACGCGCAGCGGCACGGTGCGCGCGCTCGAGGGCGTGAACCTGCGCCTGCGCAAGGGCGAGATCGTGGGGCTGGTCGGCGAGAGCGGCTCGGGCAAGTCGGTGCTGAGCTACGCCATGCTCGGCATCAGCGACCGTGCGGCCCGCGTGACCGCTGGTTCGGCCGTATTCGGCGGGCTCGACCTGTTGCGCGCCGACGAAGGCACGCTCGCCGACCTGCGCGGCCGCGAGATCTCGATGATCTTTCAGAGCCCGCGCACCGCGCTCAACCCGATCCGCCCGGTGGGGCTGCAGATCGAGGACGTGCTGCGCCGCCATGCCGCCGCGCGCGGCCCCGATCTCGGCCGCAGCCTCAAGGCGCATGCGGTGCAGGCGCTGCGCGAGGTGGCCATCGCCGACCCCGAGCGCAGGGCGCACGCCTACCCGTTCGAGATGTCGGGCGGCATGTGCCAGCGCGTGATGATCGCGCTGGCGCTGGCCTGCCGGCCCAGCCTGCTGATCGCCGACGAGCCCACCACCGGCCTGGACGTGACCACCCAGGCCGCGGTGATGGACCTGATCGCCGAACTCGCCCGCGAACGGCAGATGGCCACGCTGTTCATCACCCACGACCTGGCGCTGGCGGCCGACCACTGCGACCGCATCGTCGTCATGCACGCCGGCCACGCGGTGGAGTCGGCGCCGTCGCGCGCGCTCTTTGCCCACGCGCGACACCCCTACACCGCGCGGCTGGTCAGCTCCACGCCCGGCGAGCGCAGCGCGCTGGCCGATCTCGCGCCGGTGCCCGGGCAGCTGCCGGACCTGCGCCGCAGCGACCTGCCGGCCTGCCGCTTTGCCGAACGCTGCGAGAGTGCGTCCGAGCGCTGCCGCACCGAACGCCCGGTGCTCGACGCCGACGCGACGCACGCCGTGGCCTGCTGGCATCCGCTCGGCGAGACGCTGCTGTCCGCCACGGCGCCCATCGAGTTGGCCCATGGCTGAAGCGCTGCTGCGCGTCGAGCGGCTGGTCAAGACCTTCCCGGTGGCCGGCCGTCGCGGCGCGCGCCTGCATGCGGTCGACGACCTCGACCTCACGATCGCGCCCGGCGAGAGCCTCGGCCTGGTGGGCGAGTCGGGTTGCGGCAAGTCCACCCTGGTGCGTCTGATCGCCCGCCTGCTCGATGCGGGCGAGGGCCGCATCGTGTTCGACGGCAAGGACCTCGCCGCGCTGCCGGCCGCGCAGTTCGCCCGGCGTCCCGAGCGCGCCCACATCCAGATGGTCTTCCAGGACCCGACCGACAGCCTCAACCCGCGGTTCACCGCGCGCGACACGATCGCCGAGCCGCTGAAGCTGCTGGCACGCCTGGGCAGCGCGGCGATCGAACCGCGCGTGCAGGAGGTGGCCCGCCAGGTCGGGTTGCCGACGGAGCTGCTGTCGCGCTTTCCGCACCAGCTCTCGGGCGGGCAGAAGGCGCGCGTGGGCATCGCGCGGGCGCTGGCCGTCCAGCCGCGGCTGTTGATCCTGGACGAGCCCACCGCGGCGCTCGACGTGTCGGTGCAGGCGGTGGTGCTGCAGTTGCTCGACCGCCTGCGCCGCGAACTCGGCCTGGCGGTGCTGTTCGTCTCGCACGACCTGAACGTCGTGCGCCTGCTCACCGACCGGGTGGCCGTGATGTACCTGGGCAAGCTGGTCGAGGTGGGCCCGTCGGAGGCGGTGTTCCGGGCGCCGCGCCACCCCTACACGCAGGCGCTCGTCTCGGCCATCCCGGGCCAGGGGCCGCGCATCAAGCTGGGCGGCGAGATCACCAGCCCCGTCGATCCACCGGCGCACGCCTGCCGCTTTCACGGCCGCTGTCCGCGCGGCGAGGACCGCTGCGGCCGCGAAGCGCCGGCGCTCGTGACATTCTCGGCGGGCCATTCGGCGGCCTGCCACTTCGTCGGCCAGCTGCCTGCGCCGCGCGCTGCAGAATTCGATTCATGACTTCGATCGACACGACCGCTGCCGTGCCCGCGGGCACGCTGCGTGTCAACCTGGCCGAGCAGGTCTACGCGCAGCTGAAGGCCGAGTTGCACGACTTCACCTGGGTGCCCGGCGACCGCTTCTCCGAGGCCGAGATCGGCCAGCGCGTGGGCGTGTCGCGCACGCCGGTGCGCGAGGCGCTGTTCCGGCTGCGCAACGAAGGCTTCCTGGAGGTGGAGTCGAAGACCGGCTGGTTCGTCAAGCCGATCGACTTCGGCAAGCTCGACGAGTTGTACGACCTGCGCATCGTGCTCGAACTGGACGCCGTGGCGAAACTGGTGGGGCGGCACGAAGACCCGCCGGCGCTGGAATCACTGAAGGCGGTGTGGCTGGTGCCGGCCGCGCTGCGTTCCGCCGATGCGCGCGCCGTGGGCGAGCTGGATGAGGCCTTCCACGCCACGCTGGTCAGTGCTGCCGGCAATGCCGAGATCGCCAGGGTGCACCAGGACGTGACCGAACGCATCCGCATCGTGCGCCGGCTGGACTTCACCCGCGCCGACCGCATCGAGGCCACCTACCAGGAGCACGCGAAGATTTTGCGCGCGGTGATCCAGCGCAAGCTCGACGCCGCGCAGATGTTGCTGAGGGCGCACATCGAACAAAGCAAGGTCGAGGTGCGCAAGATCAGCCTGCATGCGATGCACCAGGCGCGGCAGCGCGGCGGCGGTTGATCAGCCCGCGGCGCGGCGCCGCGCCTGCACGGCGTCGCTGAGCACGCGCAGCACCTCCTGCGACTCGTCCCAGCCCAGGCAGGCGTCGGTGATGCTCTGGCCGTAGGCCAGCTTGGCCGGGTCGTCCTTGCCGGCGCTGAACTTCTGCGCGCCGGCCACCAGGTGGCTCTCGACCATCACACCGAAGATGCAGCGGCTGCCCGCCTTAAGCTGCACGGCCACGTCGCGCGCCACGTCGAGCTGCTTGTCGTGCTGCTTGCTGCTGTTGGCATGGCTGCAGTCGATCATCAGCGTGCAGTCCAGCTTGGCCGCCTCGATCTCCTTGCAGGCGGCAGCCACGTGCGCGGCGTCGTAGTTGGGCGCCTTGCCGCCGCGCAGGATGACGTGGCAGTCCTTGTTGCCCTTGGTCTCGACGATCGCCACCTGGCCGTTCTTGTGCACCGACAGGAAGTGGTGCGGCCGCGCCGCGGCCTGGATCGCGTCGATGGCGATCTTCACGTTGCCGTCGGTGCCGTTCTTGAAGCCCACCGGCGCGCTCAGGCCCGAGGCCAGCTCGCGGTGCACCTGGCTCTCGGTGGTGCGCGCACCGATCGCGCCCCAGCTGATCAGGTCGCCGATGTACTGCGGGCTGATCACGTCCAGGAACTCGCTGCCCGCCGGCATGCCCAGGCGGTTGATCTCCACCAGCAGCTGCCGCGCCATGCGCAGGCCTTCGTCGATGCGGTAGCTCTCGTCCAGGTACGGGTCGTTGATCAGCCCCTTCCAGCCCACCGTGGTGCGCGGCTTCTCGAAGTACACGCGCATCACGATCTCCAGCGTGTCGGCATAACGCTCGCGCAGCGACAGCAGGCGGCGCGCGTAGTCCAGCGCCGCGGCCGGGTCGTGGATCGAGCACGGGCCGATGACCACCAGCAGCCGGTCGTCCTTGCGCTGCATGATGTGCCGCACGGCGTTGCGCGTCTTGCCGATCAGCTTCTCCACCGGCGTGCCGGCGATCGGGAAGAAGCGGATCAGGTGCTCCGGCGGTGGCAGCGGCGTGACGTCCTTGATGCGCTGGTCGTCGGTCTCGCTGGTCTTCTCGCTCAGCGTGTAGCGGCTGTCTGCGGCGTGGCTGCTTCGGGCGTTCATGGTCCGGGCTCCTCGGGTCGATCGGGTGGGGGCATGAAAAAACCGCCGGGGTGGCCGGCGGTTCTTCTGGGTGGGGTGCGTCGTGTGGTGCTACATGCGCTCGCCAGTCCAGCCGCCGGGTGGGGCCGTAAACCGGTAGCTCGCAAAGTGGAACGCGGGATGACACATGGGTAGCAATGTAGCACGCCGCGTTGGCCGCACCCTTACGCCGCCTGCGCCACCGCGCGACGCACCAGCACGCCGATCAGGTGCGCCCGGTACGCGGCGCTGGCGTGCAGGTCGCTGTTCAGCCCGTCGGCGGGCCAGGCCAGGCCCTCGACTGCACGCGCCGACCAGTCCTTGGCCAACGCGGCCTCGAAGGCCGTCGCGCGGAACACGCGGGGCCCGGCGCCGGTGACGGCCACGCGCACGCCCTGCGGCCCCTGGCTGACGAACACGCCGACCACCGCGAAGCGCGAGGCCGGTTGCTTGAACTTGAGGTAGGCCGCGCGCGCAGGCAGCGGGAAGCTCACCTCGGTGATCAGCTCGCCCGGCTGCAGTGCCGTTTCGTACACGCCGGTGAAGAACGCGTCGGCGGCGATCTGGCGGCGATCGGTCTGCACCGTGGCACCCAGGCCGAGCACGGCGGCCGGATAGCAGGCGGCAGGGTCGGCATGCGCCAGGCTGCCGCCGAGCGTGCCGCGCGTGCGCACGGCCGGGTCGCCGATGCCGGCCGCCAGGCAGGCCAGCGCCGGGAGCGACGCTTGCACGTCGGCCGACGCCGCCACCGCGGCATGCGAGCACATCGCGCCAATGCGCAGGCTGCCGCCGTCCCGGGCGATGCCGCTGGCGCCGGGCAGCAGCGACAGGTCGATCAGGTCGCTGGGCGCGGCCAGGCCCAGCTTCATCGTCGGCAGCAGCGACTGCCCGCCGGCCAGGTAGCGTGCGTCGTCGTGCGCACCGTGTAACTGCAACGCCGCAGGGACGGACGCCGGGCGGTGGAAGGCAAAGGGGTTCATCGTCGGTTCCTCAGGCAGGGCGGCCGTGCAGTGCCGACCACACGCGTTCGCTGACCAGCGGCATCTGCAGGGCGGCCGCGCGCTCGCCGGCACCGGCGCGCGCCAGCGCGTCGATGACCGCGTTCACCGCCGCCGGCGTCGCGCCGATGGTGCCGAGCTCGCCCACGCCCTTCACGCCCAGCGGGTTGGTCAGGCAGGGCGTGCTCTGGTCGAGGCGGGTCTTGAAGCTGCGCACCAGGTCCACGCGCGGCAGGGCGTAGTCCATCAGCGTGGCGCTGAGCAGCTGCCCGGAGCCGCGGTCGTAGGTCATCTGTTCGCACAGCGCCTGGCCCAGGCCCTGCACCGCGCCACCGTCGAGCTGGCCGACGACGATGGTCGGGTTGATGGCTCGGCCGACGTCGTTCACCGACGCATAGCTCGCCACCTCGACCACGCCGGTGTCGGGGTCGACCTCCACCTCGCAGATGTGGCAGGCGTTGGGCCAGCTGGGCGCCTGCACGGCGCTGGTGCTGTCGACGAACACCTGGTGGTCGGCCTGCCTGGCCGCCAGCTCGAACAGGCCGATCTTTCGGTCGGTGCCGACCACGCGGAACACGCCTTCGACGTACTCGATGTCCTGCGGCGCGGTCTCCAGCGCCTCGGCGGCCAGGCCCTGCGCCTTTTCCACGGTGCGCTTGGAGGCCACCTGGATGGCCGAGCCGCCGACGAAGATCGAGCGCGAGCCGGCGCTGCCGAAGCCGCTGCCGCGGTCGGTGTCGCCCTGCACGATGCGCACCTTGTCGATGCTCACGCCGAACACGTCCACCACCAGCTGCGCGTAGCTGGTGGCGATGCCCTGGCCCATGGCCTGGGTGGCGCTGTAGACCTCGATGAAACCGTCGCCCGAGACGTTGACGGTGACGCGCTCCTCGAAGACGTTGCCGCCGGTCCATTCCAGGAAGGAGGCCAGGCCGCGGCCGCGCAACTTGCCGCGCTGTTTCGACTCGGCGGCGCGCGCGTCGAAACCGGCCCAGTCGGCCAGCGCGAGCGCCTGGGTCTGCACCGATTCGAACTTGCCGCTGTCGTAGGTCTGCCCCATGGCGTTCGTGTAGGGCATCTGCTCCGGGCGGATCATGTTGCGCCGGCGGATCTCGGCCGGGTCCATGTCCAACTGGCGCGCCGCGGCGTCCATCAAGCGCTCGATGATGTAGATGGCTTCGGGCCGCCCGGCCCCGCGGTAGGCGCCCACCGGCGTGGTGTTTGTCAGCACCGCCTGCAGCTTCAGATCGATGGTGCGGATGTCGTAGATGCTGGTCGTGACCCAGGGCCCGATCAGCAGCTGGATGACCACGCCGGTGGCCGTGGCGTAGGCGCCGACATTGGCCTGGGTGTGCACGCGCAGGCCGAGCACGCGGCCGTCGGCATCCAGCGCCAGCTCGGCCTGGCTGCGGATGTCGCGGCCGTGGCTGGCCGAGAGGAACTCCTCGCTGCGCTCGGCCACCCACTTCACCGGCCGCTGCAGCGCGTGCGTGCAATGGGCGACGACGATGTCCTCCGGATAGGCGCCGGTCTTCATGCCGAAGCCGCCGCCGACGTCGCCGACGACGACGCGCAGCTTGTCCGTGGGCCAGCCGAACACGGCGTTGCACAGCGTGTCGCGCACGCCGCTGGGCATCTGGCTGCTCATGCGCAGCGTCACGCGGCCGTCCTCGAAGCTGCCGAGCACGCTGCGCGGCTCCAGCGAGGCCGGCGCCAGGCGCTGGTTCACCAGTTCCAGCGCCACCACGTGGGCGGCGCGGGCGAAGGCCGCGTCGCAGGCCTGGGCGTCGCCGTGGCGCGCCTCGGCGGCGAAGTTGTCGGCGGCATCGGCCCAGACCTTCGGCGCGCCGTCCGCCAGCGCATCGTCCAGCTGCACCACGTTGGGCAGCTCCTCGTAGTCGACGAACACCGCGTCGCGGCCGGCACGCGCGGCATCGGCGGTGGTGCCGACCACCGCCACCACCGCCTCGCCGACGAAGCGCACCTCGTCCACCGCCAGCGCGTGGCGCGGCGTCTGCGGCGCCTTGGCGCCGCCCGGGCCCGGGAACATCGGCTGCGAGGCCATCGGCTTCAGACCGGCGCGCAGCAGGTCGGCGCCGGTGTATACCGCGACCACGCCTGGTAGCGCCAGTGCGGCGGCGCTGTCCACGGCCACGATGCGGGCGTGCGGATACGGCGAGCGCAGCAGTGCCAGGAAGGTCTGGCCGGGCAGCGACACGTCGTCGGTGAAGCAACCCTTGCCGGCGACCAGCGCCGGATCCTCGATGCGGCGCACCGATTGGCCGCTGCCGAAGCGTTGCGCAACGGGGGTGTTCATGGCTTCGTCCCCTGGGCCAGCGTGGCGGCGGCCTGCTTGACCGCGGCGACGATGTTCACGTAGCCAGTGCAGCGGCAAAGGTTGCCTTCGAGCGCGTGCTCGATCTGCTCCTGGCTGGGGTTCGGCGTGTGCTGCAGCAGGGCTGCGGTGGACATGATCATGCCCGGCGTGCAGAAGCCGCACTGCAGGCCATGGCAGTCGATGAAGGCCTGCTGGATCGGATGGCGCTCTGCGCCGATGCCGCCCAGGCCTTCGATGGTGGTGACCTTCCGGCCCTCGGCCTGCACGGCCAGCAGCGTGCAACTCCGGACCGGTGCGCCGTCGAGCAGCACGGTGCAGGCGCCGCACTGGCTGGTGTCGCAGCCGACATGCGTGCCCGTCAATCCAAGCTGCTCGCGCAGCACTTCGACGAGCAGCCGGTGGCTGTCGACCTGCAGGCGCGTCGCCTGCCCGTTGACTTCGAGCGTCAGTGAACTCATGGTGGCCGGGTCCCGTGATGGCAGAAGACGATCGTAGCGTGCTGCGGCCGTCCGCGCTGGCGTAAGCTGAGGCTTCCAGAACAGGCAGCCAGCGAGCGGCCGTGCGGCCATGCCCCAGGAGACAAAGCGATGAACACCTCGACCGAAACGCTGCGTCGCCAGCGCATTGACGCCGTGGCCGAACTGGCCGCGCCACGGCTCGGCGAAGCGCAGCGGCCGATGTTCGCGGACTTCGCGCGCAGCTTCTTCCACCACTTTGACGACGACGATCTCGCCGCGCGTGCGCCCGAGGACCTGCTCGGCGCGCTGCTGGCGGCCTGGCAGTTCGCGGCGGAGCGGGCCGCGGGTGCATTGCGGCTGCGGGTCTTCAGCCCGACGCTGGCCGAGCACGGCTGGGCGTCGCGCCACACCGTGGTCGAGATCGTCAACGACGACATGCCCTTCCTGGTCGACTCGATCACCATGGAGATCAACCGCCAGGGCCTGCGGCTGCACCTGATCGCCCACCCGGTGCTGGTGGTGCAGCGCGACGCGCAGGGCCGGCTGCAGTCGCTGCACCCGCAGCGTGCCGACGTGGCCGACGCGCAGGCGCAGCGCGAGTCGTGGATGTACATCGAGGTGGACCGCCTGGTCGACGCGGGCGCGCGCGCCGAACTGGGTGCCGGCCTGGAGCGGGTGCTCGCCGACGTGCGTGCCGCCGTGCAGGACTGGCGGCCGATGCGCGCGCGCCTGCACGAGGCCATTGCCGAACTGGAGCCGCCACCGCCCACGCTGCCCGGCGATCTGGCGGCCGAGTGCCGCAACTTGCTGCAATGGCTGGCCGACGACCATTTCACGCTGCTCGGCTACCGCCGGCACGACCTGGTCAGCGAGCAAGGCGAGGACCGGCTGCGCCTGGTTCCGGGCAGCGCGCTGGGCGTGCTGCGCGAGGCGCGTCAGGAGTTGTCGGCCAGCTTTGCCGCCGTGCCGGTGGCGGCCCGCGCGCTGGCGCGCGCCACGCTGCCGCTGCTGCTGGTGACGCGCTCGAACACGCGTTCCACCGTGCACCGGCCAGGCTACAGCGACTATGTAGGCATCAAGCGCTACGACGCCGCCGGGCAGGTGGTCGGCGAGCACCGTTTCATCGGCCTGTTCACCTCCACGGCCTACAGCGCGCGCGTCGACGAGATTCCCCTGCTGCGCCAGAAGGTGGCGGCCGTGACGCAGCGCGCCGCGCTGCCCGCTGGCGGCCACCTGGCCAAGGCGCTGGACCACATCCTGGCCACCTATCCGCGCGACAACCTGTTCCAGATCGCCGAAGACGAGTTGTACGAGACGGCGCTGGGCATCCTGGCCGCCGGCGAACGCCAGCGGCTGCGCCTGTTCCTGTGGCGCGACCCTTACGAGCGCTTCGTCTCCTGCCTGGTCTACGTGCCGCGCGAGGCCTATTCCACCGAGCTGCGCAAGAAGTTCCAGGCCATCCTCATGGAGGCCTTCGCCGGCCTGCGTTCCGACTACAGCGTGATGCTCGGCGATACGCTGCTGGCACGGGTGCACGTCACGGTGCGCACCCTGCCCGGTCAGCCGCTGAATCTGGATCGGCGCGAGATCGAGACCCGCTTGGCCAGCGCCGCGCGGCGCTGGGACGACGAGCTGCGCGACGCGCTGGTGGAGGAGGTGGGCGAAGGCCGCGGGCTGGAGCTGTTCAACCGCTGGGCGGCGGCCTTCCCGCAGGTCTACCGCGAGATTCACCGTGCCCGTGCCGCGGTGCCCGACCTGCTGAAGGCCGAGCAGCTGACGCCGGCCCAGCCGCTGGCCTTGTCGCTGTACCGCCCGCTGGCCGGCGCGTCCTACGGCTTGGGGTTCAAGGTCTACCGGCTGGGGGCGCCGCTGGTGCTGTCCGACGGCCTGCCGATGCTCGAGCACATGGGCGTGCGCGTGCTCGGCGAGGACAACTTCCGGCTCGGCCAGGAGCGCGGCCCGGCGGCGGTCGTCTCGCTGCACGACTTCAAGCTCGATGCCGCGATTTCCGACGAGTTCGAGCCTGAAACGCTTTCGCGTCTGTTCGAGGACTGCTTCGCCCGGGTCTTCCGCGGCGAGGTGGAGAACGACGACTTCAACCGCCTGGTGCTGCGCGCCGGCCTGGCGGCGGAGGACATCGTCGTTCTGCGCGCCTACGCCAAGTACTGCCGGCAGATCGGCTTCGCGCTGTCGCAGGCGACGATCGAGGCCACGCTGGCCGCACAGCCGCAGGTCGCGCGTATGCTGGTCAAGCTGTTCGGGCTGCGCCTGCATCCGACCGAGCACGACGAACTCGGCGCCACGGCGCAGGTCAACGCCATCGACCAGGCGCTGGACCGCGTCGACAACCTCAACGAGGACCGCGTGCTGCGCCAGCTGCTGGCGCTGGTGCTGGCCACGCTGCGCACCAACCACTGGCGCACCGGCGTCGGCCACTCGGGCGCCGACGGCCCGCGCCGCAGCTTCCTGAGCCTGAAGTTCGATTCGGCCCGCGTGCCGGGGCTGCCCAGCCCGAAGCCGATGGTGGAGATCTTCGTCTACTCGCCGCGCTTCGAGGGCATCCACCTGCGCGGCGGCAAGGT
>ERZ1645186.15-NODE-15-length-28381-cov-7.987714_pt1 | contig 28381 bp, 22 predicted proteins | sample MGYA00575349_ERZ1645186 | MGnify/ENA primary metagenome ERZ1645186 (study PRJEB40839, sample SAMN11282943) | freshwater sediment metagenome | isolation source: river sediment | host: Sediment | place: India: Nawabganj, Kanpur | collected 2015-12-17 ...
CGTCGAAGATCGCGAAATAACCATCACCGGCGGTATCGATCTCGCGGCCGCGGAATTCGCCCAGCCGCGCGTGGCACAGGCCATGGAAGCGCTGCAGCAGGTCGCGCCAGGCGCGGTCGCCCAGCCGCCCGGCCAGCTCGGTAGAGCCGACGATGTCCGTGAACAGCACGGTGGACAGGAAACGGTCGGCCGGCGTCTCCGCTTGTGGTCTCTCAGTGGCGCCGAAGTGGCCGACGGCATCGATGATCGGCTCCACGTCGCCTTCGGTCAGCAGATGATCCGCTCCCGGAAGTTCCAGGTACACCGCCTCCGGAATGTGGTCCGCCAGGTAGCGACCGTTGCCGCAGCGGATGACGAGGTCGCCGCGCCGATGGATGATCAGCGTCGGCCTGCGGATCTGCGGCAGGATGGCGCGCACGTCGATCTGGTCGTTGGCCATCATCAGGCGACGCATCGCACTGGGCGATGCCGACTGGCGCTGGTAGCGCGCCATGCGCTCGCAGAAGTCGGTGTCACCAGCGCGGCTGGGTGCGAACATCGGCGACGATGCCACTGTCCCCCAGGTGTCGGCGACGGCCTTCAGCATCTGCGCCAGTGTTGGGGAATGCGGATAGTCGGGCGCTTTCGAAAAGCGAGCCATCGCGGCGAACAGCACCAGGCGCTCAACCAGCGCCGGATAGGTCGCCGCGAACAACGCACCCATCGCGCCGCCTTCGGAATAGGCAAGAAGCACCGCGCGCTGCGAGCCCGCGGCCTGCATCACCGCACGCACGTCGTCCATGCGCTCCTCGAGCGTAGGTACGCCTTCGAAGCGGTCGGACATGCCCTGGCCTCGTTTGTCGAAACAGATCACGCGGAAGCGCTCGGCCAGACGCCGCATCATGCGCACGTAGTTGTCGTGCTGCCAGTTCGCTTCGAGATTCGAGATGATGCCGGGGATGTAGACCAGGTCACGCGTACCGCTGCCGAACACCTGGTAGGCGATGCTCAAGCCGTCGCTCTCCGTGTAGCGGGTCTCTGGGGCGGGCAGTGGGGTGCTCACGGGCTTTCCCCATCCTGCCACAACGGACCCAGCCTCTCGGCCGCGCGTCGTCCCTGGATGCGCGCCACCTCCTGCAGCGTCAGCGTCCGGCGGATGCGTCGGGCCGCTGCCAAGGCTACGCGGGCCTCGGCCTCGCGTCCCATCCGCAGCAGCGCCACCGATTCGAGGATGCGGCTGAGGTGCAGGCGCGGATCCCGCCCGGAGCTGGCTCGCGCTTCCACGAGGGCGGCCTCGATCTCGTCGCCGCGCAGCAGAAGGCTGCCCAGAGCCCAGCCCCAGAAGCCCAGGCGCCGGTCCTGCGGGCTGATGCGCATGCCGCGCCGCATGCAGGCCACGCCCTCTTCGATCCGGCCCTGCAGGCCCAGCGACGCGCCCATGGCGACATGGGCCTGCGCGTTGCTCGGGTCGATGACCAGTGCGCGCTGCAGGGTCTCGATCCCTCGCTCGCCCTGGCCCAGGTCAGACAAGGCGCAGCCTGCGAAGCCGAGCACCACGGTGCTGCCATCGTCGAGTGCAATGGCCCGCTCGGCCTGTTCCAGCGCCTCCTGGGTCAGTTCGGGGGTTTGCGGCAGAACGCCTGTGTTGCTGCCCAAGGCGCTCATCAGCGCGAACGCCGCACGCGCCTGGGCAAAGTCCGGGTCGAGTTCGAAGGCGCGGCGCAAGTGGGCGCGGGACTCTTGCAATGCCTCATCGGTCCAGCCCTTCAGCGCGGTCGCGCCCACGCCCTGCTGGAAGCTGCCCCAGGCATCGACGTTCTCTGGCCGCAGGCGGCGGATGTGGGCGATCTCGGCGCGAGTCAGCTCGGGCTCGAGCTCGGACATGACGCCGCGCGCGATACCGTCCTGCAGGTCGGCCGTGTCGTCGCTGCGGCCTTCGACGCGACCGGACCACAGCACCCGCGCCGAGGCCGCATCGATCAGTTGCGTGGAAACGCGAAGCGAGCCGCCGATGGCGCGCAGGCTGCCTTCGACGATGTAGCGCACACCGAGGCTGCGCGCAATCGTTTCGGCGCTGGCCTCGCGGTTGCGGAAGGCGAAGGACGACGACGGCGCGATCAGCTCGAAGCCGGCGACCCGCGCCAGCAGCGCTATCACGTCTTCGACCAGACCGTCGGCGAGGAAGGCGAGGCGCGGATCATCCGCCAGTACCTTGAACGGCAACACCGCGATCGAGGGCTTGCCGCCGGCGACGGCCACCGGCCGCGTCGTGGACACAGGCGTGGTCGACCCGACACCGGTGACGCGCCAGGCCCGTACCGGGAACGCGATGTTCTTCACCGGCTGCTCGCCGGCATCCGACAGTGCCGCCGCGAGACGACCCCGCACCGCACCGGCGATGGCATCGGACACCAGGATGCCGCCGACATCGGCCAGCGCCTGCAACCGCGCAGCGATGTTGACGCCGTCGCCATACACCGTGCCGTCGACCTTCTCGATGACGTCGCCCAGGTGCACCCCGATGCGAAAGCGCATGCGGCGGTCTTCGGTTTGCGTCTCGGCCATGGCGTTGACCTGAGCCTGGATCGCCAGCGCCGCGTTCACCGCGCCGGCGGCGGTGCCGAACACCGCCAGCACCGAGTCGCCGGCCATGTCGATGACCTGGCCCTGCTGCGCCTCGATCTGCGTACGGAACACTGCACGCGCCGCGTCCAGCGCCGCCACGGTGGCCTGGTCGTCGATGGACATGAGGCGCGAATAGCCCGCTGCGTCGGCAGCCAGGATCGCTGCCAGGCGATGTTGCAGCTCGCTCACGCCGACCACCAGACTACGCCGATCATGGCCGCCGCAGGCCGAGCTGGCCCAGCCGCCAGCGCAGCGTGTCGATGCGGTCCTCGCCGAAGAAGGGCTCGCCTTCGAAGACGAAGGTCGGCACACCCCAGTGGCCGGCGGCCGCCAGTGCCTGCTGGTTGGCCTCGATCTCGGCATCGTGCGACGCCGGCTCGGCAATGGCCGCGTCCATCGCCGCCAGGTCCAGGCCAGCCTCGCGCGCGGCCTGCGCCAGGTGATCGCCCAAGTGCCAGTCGCGGGTGCCGCCAAAGATCAGCGTCGACACCTGGCGCGCAAAGGCCAGGCCACGGCCGCGGCGCTGCGCTTCCACGCCCAGCCGCGTCAGCCGATGGATGTAGGGTTGCTCGGCGGCGATGCGGAAGGTCTGCATGTCCTGCACGATCGGGTCCGGTTGCGGCCACGCATGCGGCATGCCCAGCATCTCGGCGCGGCGCGGCCAGTCGATACGGATGTACCGGGCGCGCTTGACGTTGTCGGGGCTGAAGAACGAGGGGTCGCGCACGGCCAGCGGCAGCACCGGGCGAAAGCGCAGCTCGACATCGAAATCAAGTTCCAATCGCTGGGCCCCCGGCACGGCCAGGTAGGAATAGGGGCTGCGAAAGGACCAGAACAGGTCGATCGGCTCGGTCATCGGCAAAGTGTAGGCGCAGCCTCAGCGCGGGTACAGCGCCTCGAAGCGCAGCACCACACGGCCCTGCGCATCGCGCAGCCACAACGCGTCGCCGACGATCTGGCGCGCGGCCGTGGCCTGCAGTGCAGCCAGGAAGCTTGCCTCCTGCTCGCCCGTCGCGCCCGCACAGGCCCGGCGTGTCGAGACCAAGGCCGCGAAGCGAAAACCGTCGCTGCCCTGCTCGAAGCGGCCGCTGAAGGCGTTGCAGCCACCGAAGCCGCGCACCCGGTTGCCCTCGCCCGACAGTTGCAGAAAGAGCTCGCGCTGGCCCTGCACCAGCTGTACATGACGGCCGTCGATCTCCACCAGACGCCACCGCGTGTTCAGCAGCGCGGCCTTGGCCGGCGCATCGGCGGCGCAGGTCTCGCCCGGCCAGAGCCGGTCGAAGCGCTCGACGACGATCGCCTCGCGCGGCGGCTGCCCCGGCTCGGGCTCGTGCATCACGAAGCGGCCGTGCAGCGTGGCCAGCACCCAGCGCCCGCCCTCGCCTTGCGCCAGGTAGGCCCGCTCCAGGTCCAGGTGCGCGCCTTCGATCCGCACCGGCCAGCGCCGCCCGGTGAGGCACTCGCTGAAGCTGGCGGCATCGGCCAGGTACATGTAAAGCCCGCGCAGACGCATCGGGCCGTCGATCCGGTCGACGGCGGCCTGGCGCTGCAACGTCTCGAGCGCCTGGCCCTGGGGGCCGAGCCGTTGCAACGCGCCCTCGGCGGTGGCACGCAGGTGCAGCGGCGCTTCGCGTCCACCGCGCAGCAGCAATGTGCCGTCGGCCTCGCGCCCCCAGCGGCCCAGGTCATGGACCGTCTCGTCGCCGCTGTGCGTGCGCAGGCGATAGCTGTGGTCGGCAAACAGCGTCAGCACCGTCTGCGGCCCGGCCCAGGTGGCGTCCTCGGCCCAGGCCGCGGGCGACACCAGCAGGCAAAGCAACAGCAGGCGACGCAGCAGGCTCATCGAACCCATTCTGGCAGGCCATACTGCGGACCTGCCTTTCCGAGACCGCGCATGAGCATCACCCTGTTCCAGGCACGCAAGATCATCACGATGAACCCGTCGCGGCCGCTAGCCACGCACGTCGCCGTGCGCGACGGCCGCATCCTCGGCGCCGGCACGCCGGAGGAACTGGCCTGCTGGGGCCCCTACCGGCTGGAGACGCGTCTGGCCGACAAGGTGCTGATGCCGGGTCTGGTGGAAGGCCACAGCCACCTGATGGAAGGTGTGTTCTGGCGCTTCGTCTACTGCGGCTGGTTCGACCGGCGCGATCCGGATGGCCGCGTCTGGGCGGGCGCGAAATCGCTGCAGGAGGTGTTCGAGCGGCTGCAACGGGCGCAAGCCGCACTCGCCGACCCGGCCCGGCCGCTGACGGGCTGGGGCTTCGACCCGATCTACTTCGACAACCGGCGCTGCGTGCGCGAGGATCTGGACCGGGTCTCGACCACGCGGCCGGTGGGCATGATCCATGCCAGCGGGCACATCATCAACTGCAACAGCGTCGCGCTGGCGGCGGTGGGCTGGCTGCGCACCGGCATCGATCACCCCGGCGTGCCGCTGGGCGCCGACGGCATGCCCACCGGCGAGCTCAAGGGCCCCGAGGCCATGATGCTGGTGTCCGAGCGGCTGGGGCTGGACCGCGGCACGCTGGCCGGCGACCAGACCGGGCTGCGCATGTTCTCGCGGCTGTGCGTGCGCGCCGGCGTGACCACCGCCACCGACCTGGCCAGCCCGCTGCCCGACGAGGCCCTGCCCATGCTGCAGGCCACCACCGCGGCAGACGATTTCCCGACGCGCATCGTGCCGCTGCTGCGGCTGATGGGTGCGCCCGAGCCCACCGTGCAGCGTGCCGCGGCGTTGCGCGCGCAGAGCAGCGACCGGCTGCGGCTGGGCCGCGTGAAGATCGTCGCCGACGGTTCGATCCAGGGCTTCTCGGCGCGGCTGCGCTGGCCCGGCTACGTCAACGGCGCGCCCAACGGCCTGTGGTACCTGGCGCCGCAGCAGCTGCAGCAGGCCTTGGCACTGGCGCTGCAGCACGGCGTGCAGGTGCACGTGCATACCAACGGCGACGAAGCCACCGATGCCGTGCTCGACGGCATGGAGCAGGCGCTGCAGGCTCACCCGCGGCCCGACCACCGCTTCACGCTGCAGCATTGCCAGCTGGCGGACGCGGCGCAGTTCCGGCGCATGAGGGCGCTCGGGCTGTGCGTCAACCTGTTCGCCAACCACCACTACTACTGGGGCGACGAGCACTATCGGCTCACGGTCGGCCCGGAACGCGCCACACGCATGAATGCCTGCGCCACCGCGCTGGCCAGCGGCGTGCCCTTCGCCATCCACAGCGACGCGCCGATCACGCCGCTCGGTCCGCTGTTCACCGCCTGGTGCGCAATGCACCGGCTCACGGCCAGCGGCCGTGTGCTCGGCGAGCACGAGCGTATCGGCGTGGCCGACGCGCTGCGCGCCATCACCCTCGGTGCGGCCTACACGCTCAAGCTCGACGGCGAGGTCGGCTCGATCGAGTGCGGCAAGCGCGCCGACTTCTGCGTGCTCGATGACGATCCGCTGGCCGTGCCCAGCATGCAGCTCAAGGAGCTGCCGGTGTGGGGCGTGGTGCAGGACGGGCGCATCTTCGCCGCCTCCGAGCTGCCCACCGGCTGAGGATGGAGCCGGTGCCGGTCACCGTCATCGGCGGCTTCCTCGGCGCCGGCAAGACCACGCTGGTCAACCACCTGCTGCGCCAGAGTGGCGGGCAGCGCATCGCGGTGCTGGTCAACGATTTCGGCGATCTGCCGATCGATGACGCGCTGATCGAGGCGCGCGAGGGCAACCTGCTGCGCCTGGCCGGCGGCTGCGTGTGCTGCAGCTTCGGCAGCGACTTGCTCGACGCCCTGCGCCAGCTGCGCAACCTGCTGCCGGCGCCACAACATGTGCTGCTGGAATGCAGCGGCGTGGCGCTGCCCGCCGCCGTGGCACGCACGCTGACGCTGCTGCCCGGCCTGCCACTGGACGCGGTGCTCGTGCTGGCCGATGCCGAGACCGTGCGCGAACGCGCCGCCGACCGTTATGTCGGCGAGCTAGTGCTGCAGCAGCTGGCCGAGGCCGACCTGATCGTGCTCAACAAGTGCGATCTGGTGGACCCGGCAGCGCTGAGCGAACTGCAGTCGTGGCTGGCGCAGCGGGCGCCACGTGCGCGGCAGCTGTCGTGCAGCCACGGCGGTCTGGACCCGACACTGCTGCTAGACATCGGACGGGCCGGGTCGCGCGCCTCAGGCCACCTCGGCGGCCCCGCGCTGCGGGCGCCACCCGCAGCCGACACACTGTTCGACAGCCTGTCGCTGGAGTTCGATCATGCGGTGGATCCGGCACGGCTGGCGACGGCACTGGCCGACCCGTCCCTGCCGCTGCTGCGTGCCAAGGGCCTGCTGCGCGACGCCGCGGGCCACTGGAGCGCCTTGCAGCTGGTGGGGCGACGCAGCACGATCGGGCCGCTGGCCCACCCGCCGGCGTTGCCGCGGCTGGTGTGTATCGCCGCGCGCGGCGCACTCGATGCCCCGAGCATCCGCGCCTTGCTGGCCCACTGCGCGGTTTGAGGGCACTGCCTGTGCGCTGGCATGCAGCCGCAGAAGCGGAACCGATAGTCCGCTGACGGCGCCCGGCAACCGATTGAGCTTAGGATCTCGCCCCGCGACCCGGTGATACGGCATCGGGAGTCATGCAAGAACGGGGATACCGGGCAACGCCATCGCAACCATCCAGGGGGAATTGAATGAAGAAGGCCATCGCAGAATTCATCGGTACGTTCACGCTCGTGCTTTTCGGCTGCGGGGCGGCGGTGATCGCCGGCCCTGCCGTCGGTGCCACGACCGTGGGCGTGCTTGGCATTTCGCTGGCGTTCGGTCTGGCGATCGTCGCCATGGCCTATGGCATCGGCCCGGTCTCCGGCTGTCACGTCAATCCGGCGGTCAGCTTCGGCGCCTTCATGGCCGGGCGGATGTCGGCCGGCGACTTGATTACCTACGTCATCGCCCAATGCCTCGGTGCCATTGCCGGCGCAGCAGTGCTTTGGCTGATCATGTCAGGCAAGGCGTCCGGCTGGAATGGTGGCCTGGGAGCCAACGGCTGGGGGCCCGGATACCTTGGGGAGTACAACCTGATGTCCGCGGCAGTGTTCGAGGTCGTCGCGACCTTCCTGTTCCTGGTCACGATACTGGGCGTGACCCAGAAGAGCGCGCCGTCGCATCTGGCCGGTCTGGCCATCGGCCTGACCCTTGCAGCCATCCACATCGTCGGCATCAACGTCACCGGCGTATCCGTCAATCCGGCACGCAGCCTGGGGCCGGCGTTGCTGGTCGGCGGCAATGCCATGGGCCAACTCTGGCTGTTCATCGTGGCGCCGCTGGTCGGTGCTGCGGCCGCAGGTTTGCTGTTCCGCGCGAAGGTGCTGTCGGCGGATGACTGACCGGGCCGGCAAGCGCGCGCAGCGCCGAAGCTCGAGGCCGGCGTCGGCTTCGGCTTCGGCGGTGCAATGCCCAGTGCCTGCGTAGTCGAACCACGATGAGTTGGCTGCAAGCGCTGAGGGACTTGCCCGTTCGACTGCGCGCAGCTGCCGCTGCCGCTGCAAAAGCGCAGCGGCAAGTAGCCCGAAGCGCCAGTGTCGTGCCGCGTGACGTTGCTGTGCGTTCATCTTGCGATTGGCAGCGGTCGCGTTACCAACCGGGATGCCGTCCGAGCCCAAGCGTTCGCAAGCCGGACCCCCCGCGCGACCCAGGTAGGCCCGCTGGGCGACCGCAATCAGCCCCGAGCCACCGTACCCGACGCCGCCCCGTTCTTCAGGCGCTTTGTGTGCCGCGGCAGAACTTCAGCGCGAGGCAGCCGACGCCGGCGCGCTGGCTGGCGCCGTTTGCACGACCACGCCCGGTGAGAGCGAGATGTCGCTGGCCTCGGTGACCCGGGTGACGTAGTGGCGTGTTTCGCCGAAGCAACTGGTCGGCAACCCGACCTTCTCTTCGTAGTGCAGCGTGACGCGCTTGCCCATCACCTTGGCCAATTCGGCCGCGACGGCATCGTCGTGCACGGTGAACTGGAACTTCTCCACCGTGGCGCTGCCGGGCAGCGAAACCAGCGCCAGCTCGCCCTCCCAGGTCTTGCACAGCCAGCCCTTCTTCGACAGTTTCTGGATCCAGCCGGCACGCTCGCCCGACGAATAGCTCCAGTTCAGCGCCACCGCAAAGTAGCCCGCCAGCGCGACAGCGAGGGCCAGCAGCACAAGGAAGAGTTTCTTCAGAGCCATTTTTTCCGCACTGGGTATCGGGTGTCACCTGCCGGCGACGGTGGATTCTCTCTCAGAGCGGCCAAATGCCGAGCCAGGCCAGGCGACCAAGGCAGCTTCGCCGGCCGCCCCGCTGGCCGGCGCCAGCGGCTCGCCGCCCATGCGGCGACATTGGCGGCCGCGGGCAGGCGGTGCCGAAGCTACTCAAGCCCCTACTTGGCCGTGACCTGAACCGTACGACTGTGCCGGCAGTGCACCGGGACAAGCGGCGATGCACGACGGCCACTTCGTGTCCGCACGCGAACCGCTCGTCCCCATGCGCCCGCAAGGGCAGCGAAGACCGCGACCGTCGCGGCGTGCGCCGGGTAGGGCCAATTGGAACGATGGGTTGGATGCAACAGCGGTCGGGCGCAGAAAACCCAGCGCCGCACGCGGCCGCGCCGAGCATGGCGGCCAGTGCGGCAAATCGGGCGGATCGACTTGAGCCGTCCGCGATCCCAACCAACCTGGGAAGTTGAAATGTCAGATCTATGGAACAAGGTCAAGGACGCCGCCAAGGAGGCGGGCACCGCGGTTTCGGATGCCGGCAAGGCCGTGGCCGAAACCGCCGGTGAGTTGGGCGACAAGGCAGGCGCCGCGGCCAGCAGTGCCTGGGAGTCGACGAAGAGCGCGGCCAGTACATTGGCCGATGGCGCGTCCGGCGTGGCGGCAAGCACGTCCGAGGCGGCAAGCAGCGCGTTCGACAAGACTGTGGCCGCGACGAACAGCGCAGTCGAGGCAACCAAGACCGCGGCGGCAGATGCCGTGGACGCCGTGAAGAAGGGGATCGCCTGAGGGCCCACCTCGCCGGCGGGCGCGCCAAGCTGACGGGCCGTGCGCTGAACGCGCGGCCCACTCGGGGGACATCGCCCGTCTGCTGAACGGTGCGCTGCAGCTCGAGCGGCTGCATCTCGAGCCTGCACCACGTGAACGGCAGCTCCGGGAACGCTGCGTCGGCGGAGGGCCAAGCTAGTGAGGCCCCGCCAGTGTCGCAGGGCGGGCGTCGACCTTCGCGGCTGCGGGGCTGCACGGCCACAGCGGCTTCGCCGGCGGGAACCCCTTCGGCAGGTCACCACGGCCGCCCCGTCAACAGCGAAAGCACCGCCGCGCCACCACAGCATGCGTCCGACCTCGTGGCGACACGGCAAACTGCCGGCCGCCGGTCGATCGGGCTCGATCTCAGGCGCGTCCCAGGATTCGGCCCAGCACCGCCATCAGCAGATGCTGGTCGATGGGCTTGGTCAGGTAGTCGTCGAAGCCGGCGGCACGGCCACGCTCGATGTCGGCGGGCATGGCGTTCGCGCTCACCGCGACGACCGGGATCTCGTGGGTGTCCGCGCCGGCGCGCAACCGGCGCAGCACTTCGTAGCCGTCGATGCCGGGCAGCTGGATGTCGAGCAGGATCAGGTCGGGCCGGTGCGCGGCCGCCATGCGCAGGCCCGTCTCGGGCAGCTCGGCACTGAGCAGGTGCAGCTTGGTGTGTTGCGCGACGACCGCCTCCATCAACAGCACGTTGACCGGGTTGTCCTCAATGTAGAGCACGGTACCGCTGGCCTGGTCCAGCGCTTGCTCGACCTGTGCAGCCGCCGGCGCGGCCGATGTCACCTCGGCGCCGGCCGCGAGAAGCTCCAGCCAATAGCGGTTGCCGCCGTCGGGCCCGGTGTCAAGGCCGACGCGGCCCTGCATCAGCCCGACCAGGCGGCGGCTGAGTGCCAGCCCGATCCCCGCGTCCTCGCCCGCCCCATGGGGTTGGCCAAGGCGTTCGAAGGCATGGAACAGCTGCTCGCGCTCGGCGGGCTGCAACGCCGTGGCGGTGTCGGTGATGGCGATGCGCAACGCGCCTTCGACCGGCTCGATGCCGATACTCAGGCGGCCGCCACGCGGGTTGAGGCCGACGCTGGCCGACAGCAGGTTCAGCAGCACTTGGCGCAGCCGTTCACGGTCGGCGCGCACATAGCGCGCCTCGGGCAGTTCCGCCGGCGCCGGCAGCCGAACGCCGCGCTCGCGCGCCAACGGCTCCAGCGAGCGCAGGCATTCCTCGAGCAGCGGGCGCAGCGCCACCGGGCGCAGGGCCAGCGGCAACTGGCCGGCCTCGATGCGCGCCAGGTCCAGCAACTCGTCGATCAGCCCGAGCAGCCTCTCGCCGGCCTGCACGATTTCGCGAAGCTGGCCACGCGACGCCGCCGGAAGGCTGAGCGCCGGATCGCGCTCGAGCAGGCGGCCGAAGCCCAGGATCGCATGCATGGGCGTGCGCAGCTCATGGCTCATGCGCGACAGGAACTCCGACTTCGCACGGTTGGCCGATTCGGCCGCGTCGCGGGCGTGCACCAGCTCGGCGGTACGCCGCTGCACGCGCTGCTCCAGTTCGGCGTTCAGGGCGCGCATCGCCGCCTCGGCACGCGCACGACCGCTGACGTCGCGCGCGTTCAACACCACGCCCGCGATGGCCGGGTCGGCAAGGCAGTTGTTGGCCAGCACGGCCAGGTGGCGCCAGCTGCCGTCGGCATGGGCCGCGCGCAGCACCGTTTCGTCGCCATGCCGGCCTTCGGTGATCACCAGGTCCAGTTCGTGCAGCGCGAGGGCCTGGTCTTCCGGGTGCACCCATTCGGTGACCCGACGGCCGATCATCGAGTTGGCCTCGATGCCGAGCAGGCGCTGTGCTGCGGGGCTGGCATAGCGAATCCGGCCATCGGCGTCGCAAAGCAGCGTCAGCACCTGCGACCGCTCGGTGAAGGCGCGAAAGCGCCGCTCGCTGGCTTGCAACGCGAGCTCGGTGCGGCGCTGCTGCGTGATGTCCTCGACCGTGCCTTCGTAGTACCGCGGCGTGCCTTTGGTGTCGCGCACCAGGTGCGCGTTCTCGCGGATCCAGATGCGCTCGCGCGTTCGGTGCCGGTAGATCTCGGACACGAAATCGGTGACCTGGCCGTCGCGCTGCATGCAAGACTGGAACTGGCCGCGCCGCAGCGGATCGACGTACCACTCGCGTGCGATGTCGTTCACCGCGGCCAGCATCTGCGCCTCGTCGTCGTAGCCGTTCAGCCGCACCAGCGCCGGATTGGCGCGCAGCTGGCGGCCGTCGATGCTGGAACGGTAGGCACCGATGGGCAGCAGCTCGAACCAGGAGCCCGTGCCTCGACCCGCGTCCAGCGCATCCATCGGCGTTCTCCCGGCCGTTGCGGTTCTTAGCTGCGCGACCGTGCGGGGCGCGCCGGGCGCGCGCCGGCGCGGTGCGGGCCGGGCCGCTGCGGGGCTGAGGCCCGCTCGGCCGCCTCTCGGCGAGCCTGCTCGAGCAAGGCCGGCAGCGCCTCCGGGGCGATGCCCTTGAGGGCGCAGAAGTTGGCCGCTGTGAGTGAGCTGCCCTCGTAGGCGCGCAGCAACTCGGCGCGGTCGCGACGCTGCTGCTGGAGTGCGGCTTCGCGCTGCACTTGCCGTTCGCGCCGGCGGGCCAGTTCGTCCTGCGCCGCCTGGCGGTGTTCGACGGCAATCTCGCCGGCGGGGGCACCGTCCAGGTCGAAACGCTGCGCCTGGCGCGTCAGCGCCAGCAGGTAGCCGGTGCGCATCGTGTACCAGCGCAGAAAGGCCGACAGCGCCGCCTTGGTGAACACCCCCGGCGCACGCTGCTGGATGTCGGCCTGGATGCGCAGCTTCAGCGGCCGCGGCGGACCATCGAACAGTGCCGGGAAGCGCTCGCGCAGCGCCTGCGCGGTCGCGTCCGCGGCAGGGTCCGGGCGGGCTGGAGCGGGCGCGGCATCGGCGGTCATGTCTGCGGTCGGATCGGCAAGGCGGGGCCGGCATTGTGCCCGCTGGCGGGCGGCCGGAGCTGCCCGTGCTAATGTCCACACACGTCCACGAAGGTCCACGAACCCGGCGGCGCACCCACGCCGGTCTGCATGAACTCGCGACACAGGAGACAGGCATGCACATGAACACGCTGCGCGAGGAGATCGCTTCCGTCCTTCCGGAGGCGGTCGAGTTGCGCCACCACATCCACCAGCACCCGGAGCTGGCCTTCGAGGAGCGGGCCACCAGCGACCTGGTCGCCGAGCGCCTGGCCGCCTGGGGCTACGAGGTGCACCGCGGCCTGGCCAGCACCGGCGTGGTCGGCCGGCTGCGACACGGCAGCGGCACGAAGTGCCTGGGCATCCGCGCCGACATGGATGCGTTGCCCATCACCGAGGCCACCGGCCTGGCCTATGCCAGCCGGCACCACGGCAAGATGCACGCCTGCGGCCACGACGGCCACACCGCCACGCTGCTCGCGGCGGCACGCCACCTGGCGCAGACGCGGCGCTTCAGCGGCACGCTGAACCTGATCTTCCAGCCGGCCGAGGAAGGCGGCGGCGGAGCGCTGCGCATGGTCGAGGAAGGCCTGTTCGACAAGTTCCCCTGCGACGCGGTGTTCGCGCTGCACAACGCCCCCGGCCAGCCGGTGGGCACGCTGGCCTTCCGCAGCGGGCCGACGCTGGCCTCGGCCGACCGCGTGGTCATCGACATCAGGGGCCGCGGCGGCCACGCGGCCATGCCGCACTTCAGCGCCGACCCGATCGTCGCCGGCTCGAGCATCGTCATGGCGCTGCAGTCGATCGTGGCGCGCAACGTCGATCCGCTGCAGTCGGCCGTAGTCACGGTGGGCATGTTCCAGGCGGGCACGGTGAACAACGTCATTCCGGGCACGGCAAGGCTGGAGCTCAGCGTGCGCGCGCTGGACCGCGAGGTGCGCAAGATGCTGCGCCAGCGCATCACGGACATCGCCAGCGGGCATGCGGCGGGCCTGGGCTGCGTGGCCGAGGTCGACTACCAGGAAGGCTATCCGGTGCTGGTCAACACCGACGCCGAGACCGCCTTCGCCGCGCGCGTGGCCACCGAACTGCTGGGCCCCGAGCGGGTGTTGCTGGACAAGCCAGCGGTGATGGGCAGCGAAGACTTCGCCTTCATGCTCGAGCACCGGCCCGGCTGCTACCTGTTCCTGGGCAATGGCGACGGCGCCGGCTCGTGCATGGTGCACAACCCCGGCTACGACTTCAACGACGCCGCGATGGAGACCGGTGCGGCCTTCTGGTCGCTGTTGACCGAGCGTTTCCTCGCCTGACGCGCGTGCGCCAGGCCGGTTAAGCTCGGACGCCGCCAGGCATGGCGCCGGCCAAGGAGACAAGGATGGAAAAGATGCAACACCTGAGCGCGATGGACAGCGCCTTCCTGCACCTGGAGACGGCCGAGATGCCGATGCACGTCGGCTCGCTGCACCGCTACCAGCTGCCCGAGGGCTACCAGGGCAACTGGTACGACGACGTGAAGGAGCACCTGGCCAAGCGCCTGCACCTGGCGCCGGTGTTCACGCGCAAGCTGGCGTTGATGCCCTTCGACCTGGCCAATCCGGTGTGGATCGAAGACGACGACATCGACCTCGATTACCACATCCGCCACACCGTGCTGCCCAAACCGGGCACGCAGGCGCAGCTGGAGGCGCTCGCGGCGCGGCTGCATTCGAGCCTGCTGGACCGCAGCCGCCCGCTGTGGGAGTTCTACGTCATCGACGGCCTGGCCGACGGCACGATGGGCTTCTATGCGAAGGTGCACCATGCGGCCATCGACGGCCAGGCCGGCGTCGCGCTGGGCAATGCGATGCTCGACGTGACGCCGGTGCCGCGCACCGTGAAGCCGCCGCGCGCACGCCGCTCGCACCGCTACCAGCTGGGCGTGGCCGAACTGCTCGGCGCGGCGCTGTCGAACACGCTTCGCCAGGTGGGCATGATCGGCAAGCTGGCGCTGCCGCTGGGCAAGGCGCTGCTGCAGAGCGCCCGCAACTCGGTATCCGACGGCAGCCTGAGCCTTTCGTCGCTGCGCAGCGTGCTGAAGATGGCCCCGCCCACGCCCTTCAACGCGTCGATCACCAACCAGCGTGTATTCGCCGGCCTGTCGCTGCCGCTGGACGAAGCCAAGCGCCTGGGCAAGGCCCACGGCGCGTCGATCAACGACGTGGTGCTGTGGCTGTGCTCGACCGCGCTGCGCGACTACCTGAAGGAATCGCGCGAGCTGCCCGAGGCCTCGCTGGTGGCCGGCGTGCCGGTGTCGCTGCGCGCCGAAGGCGACACGCGCATGAACAACCAGGTGACGATGAGCCTGATCGAGCTGGCGACCCAGGAGAAGGATCCGATGCAGCGGCTGCACAAGATCCACGAGGCCACGGCGTCGATGAAGAACACCATGGGCGCCTTCGGCGAACTGATCCCGACCGACTTCCCCTCGCCCGGCGCACCGTGGCTGCTGAGCGGGCTGGTCTCGCTGTACGGCCGCTCGGGCCTGGCCGACCGCATCCGCGTGGCCAACGTGGCTATCTCCAACGTGCCCGGCTCGCCGCTGCCGCTGTACCTGGCCGGCGCGAAGATGCTCGACTACTACCCGGTGTCGATCGCCGCGCACAGCGTGGCGCTGAACATCACCGTGCAGAGCTACATGGGCCAGCTGTGCTTCGGCCTGATCGCCTGCCGGCGCGCCGTGCCCGACGTGCGCGACATCACCGTGTACATGCAACGCGCCTTCGAGACCCTGGGCCGGCTGACGGCGGGCGAGACGGCAGCGCTGCCTGCCGCCCCGGCGCCCCAGGCCGCGACGAAGCCGCGGCGCAAGCCGGCGGCGAAAGCCGCAGCCTCGAGGCCGCCCGAGGCCGGGCCGCCGCAGAGCCGGCCGCGGCCCAAGCTGCGCGTCGTGGCCAAGACGGCACCGCGCCCCCGGGCGGTGCGCGCCGCGAAGGTGGCCGTATGAACGCGCCGCTGACCCGCCGCAGCGCCTTGCTGCTCGCCGCCGCACTGGCCTGCGCGCCCGCCGCCTGGGCCCAGGCCGACTGGCCCAGCCGGCCGGTGCGCATCGTCGTGCCCTTCGCCCCCGGCGGCACCACCGACCTGACGGCGCGCATCGTGGCCGAGCAACTCACGCAGGCGCTCAAGCAGAACTTCGTGGTCGAGAACAAGGCCGGCGCCGGCGGCAACTTGGGCGCGGCCGAGGTGGCGAAGGCCGCCCCCGACGGCTACACCTTCCTGATGGGCACGCCGGGCACGCAGGCCATCAACCAGTTTCTGTACCCGAAGATGCCCTACGACACCGCCAAGGACCTGGTGCCGGTGTCCTTCGTGGTGCGTGTGCCGAACGTGCTGATGGTCAACCCGCAGGTGCCGGCGAAGAACATCAAGGAGCTGATTGCGCTGCTCAAGGCGCAGCCGGGCAAGCTGTCCTACGGCACGCCGGGCAACGGCTCCACCGGGCACCTGTCGACCGAGCTCTTCAAGACGCAGGCGGGTGTGTTCGTCACGCACATTCCCTACCGTGGCAGCGGGCCGATGCTGCAGGACCTGGCCGCAGGGCAGGTGCAGATGTCGATCGACAACATGCCCTCGGCGCTCCCGCTGATCCAGTCCGGCAAGCTGGTGGCGCTGGGCGTGACCTCGGCCCAGCCCGTGCCGCAGCTGCCGGGCGTGCCGCCGATCGCCAGCGTGCTGCCGGGCTACGAGGCCGAGGCCTGGTTCGTGCTGGTGGCGCCGGCCGGCACCCCGCAAGCGATCATCGACAGGCTCTCAGTCGAGGTCGACCGCATCCTGAAGAAGCCCGACGTGGCCGAGCGCTTTGCCAAGCTCGGCGCCACACCGGTGGGCGGCACGCCCAAGCAGCTGGGCGACTTCATCGCCGCCGAAACGCGCAAGTGGCAGAAGGTGGTGAAGGACTCGGGCGCGAAGGTGGATTGAAGCCGCTCATGGAAGCGCCGGGCCGCCCCAAGTTCCCTTGACCCCCGCGGGGGACGGGCTGGGCGCAGCCCGGCCCTGGGGGCGCTCCGACGGCGTCCCCAATTCACCTGACCGGCCCTCCCAATCTCGGGCATGATCGTCGCAGTCGGGCCGTGGTGGCCCGGTTGCGTGGCGGCGCGGGCCGCTTGCGACGCACACCGCCGGCGATGAGCGATCTGGGTCAATGGCTTTCCGACCTCGGACTGCCGCAGTACGCAGCAGCCTTCGAGGCGCAGGCGATCGAGTTCGACCAGCTGCCCGATCTGTCCGACGCCGACCTGCGCGAACTCGGTGTTGCGGCGCTGGGCCACCGCAAGCGGTTGCTGAAGGCCATCGCCGACCGGTTCGACGACACGGGCGCGGCCGATGCCCCTGCAAGGCTGGAGCACCCTCCGGCGCTGCCCTCGCCCGCACCGCCAGCCTCTGCCGAGCGCCGCCACCTCAGCGTGATGTTCTGCGATCTCGTCGGGTCGACACAGCTGGCCACGCAGCTCGACCCGGAAGACCTGCAGCAGCTGGTCGCCAGCTACCACAAGGCGGTAGCCGCCGCAGTCGCACCCTACGCCGGACACGTGGCGCAGTTGCTCGGCGACGGGGTGCTGGTCTACTTCGGCTATCCGCAGGCGCACGAAGACGATGCGCTGCGTGCCTTGCGAGCGGGCCTGGCGGTGTTCGACAGCATGGAGCGCGTCAGCGCGCCGGATCGGCCGCCGCTGCGCACACGCATCGGTATTGCCACCGGCCTGGTGGTGGTCAGCGACATCGGCAGCGGCACGCCTGCGGCCGAGCGTTCGGCGAGCGGTGAGACGCCCAATCTCGCAGCGCGCCTGCAGGCGGTCGCGCAGCCCGGGGAGATCGTGGTCTCCGACGAAACCCGGCGCCTCGTGGGCGCGGCCTTCGACCTGGCGCCGCTGTCCGGCCTCGAGCTCAAGGGCTTCGCCGCACCCGTTCGCGCCTGGCGCGTGCTGGGGGAACGGCCGGTCGCCACACGTTTCGAGGCACAGCATGCCCATGCGTTGACCCGGCTGGTCGGGCGAGACAGCGAGCTTGCGCTGCTGGTCGAGCGCTGGTCGATGGCCTGCGACGGCGAAGGCCAGGTGGTACTGCTCTCCGGCGAGGCCGGCATCGGCAAATCGCGCATCGGCCAGGCGCTGCGCGAGCAGGTGTCGGCCGGACCGGGCACGGTGCTGGTCTGGCAATGTTCGCCGTTCGCGATCAGCACCGCGCTGTATCCGGCCGCGCAGCAACTCGCACGCGCGGCGCAGTTCGGGGCCGACGACGATGTATCGGCCCGCGCGAACAAGCTCGCGGCGGCGCTGGCGCCCACGGGTCTGGGCCCGATCGAGGTCGCGCGCCTGCAGAAGCTGCTCGGCCTTCCCGACGATGGACGCTTGCCCGCAGGCCAATCGCCGCAGCAGGAAAAGGCGGCCACGCTCAACGCGCTGATTGACGGCATGGCCGGCCTGGCGGCCAGGCAGCCGCTGCTGCTGCTGTTGGAGGATGCCCACTGGATCGATCCGACGACCGAGGAGCTGCTGGGCCAGGCGATCGAACGGCTGCGCGAGGCCCGCGTGCTGATCCTCGTCACCTGCAGGCCCGAATACGCGCCGAGCTGGGGCAACCCGGCCCAGCTGACGCGGCTGGCGCTGAACCGCCTGGGCCAGCGCCAGAGTGCGGCGCTGATCGACTCGGTCACCCGCGACAAGCCGCTGCCCGCGGCAGTGGTCGAGGAAATCGTCAAGAAGACCGACGGCATCGCGCTGTTCGTCGAGGAGTTGACCAAGACCGTCCTCGAATCGGGGCTGCTGCGCGAGACCGACGCCGGCTACGAAATAGACGGCCCGCTGCCGCCGCTGGCCATCCCGTCGACGCTGCAGGATTCCCTGATGGCGCGACTCGACCGGCTGGCCCCGGCCAAGGAGGTGGCGCAGGCCGGGGCCGTGATCGGCCGCGAGTTCCCTCTGCGTCTGCTGGCCGCGGTGCTGCCGCAAATGTCACCGCAGCGCCTGGACGAGGCGCTGCAGGAGTTGGTCCGCGCCGAGCTGCTGTTCCGCCGCGGCGCCGCCGCTGAGCCGCTGTTCAGCTTCAAGCACGCGCTGGTACGCGACGCCGCCTACAACAGCCTGCTGCGCAGCCAGCGTGGCCTGCGACACGCCCAGGTCGCCGAGACCATCGAACGGCTTTACGCAGACCGCATTGCCGAACATCTCGATCGCCTCGGCGAGCACTGGTTTGCCGCCGAGGCTTGGGACAAGGCGGCGGATTGCCTGACACGCGCCGGCCAGCGGGCCGCGTCGGCCGCCGCCTTCGAGGAAGCCTCGGCGCTGTTCGATCGCGCCCTGCAGGCCAACGCACGCCTGGGGGGCGATGCGGCGGCGCGCAAGGACCGGCTGCGACTGCTCTTCAGGCTGCACGATGCGCTGTTGCCGATCGGACGCTACGCGCAGTTGCACGGCGTGCTTGCGCAAGCCGAGGTACTCGCGGCCGATGCGGGCGATGCCGCGGCCCAGGCGAGGGCGCAGAGTTACCTGGCCCATTTCCTGTGGATTGCACGCGGCGACAACGATCAGGCCTTCGATCATGCGATGCGCAGTCTCGAGCTGGCGCGCGCCAGCGGTCGCGAGGAGCTCACCGTTGCCGCCCGCTTCTTTCTAGGCCAGATCGAGAACACGCGGGGTAATCACGAGGCGGCGGTGGCCGCGTTCGGGCAAAACATCGAAAGCTTGCGCACCGATCCGGGCGCATCGCGATACGACACCTACTATGCGGTGACCAGCCGCGGCTGGTCGATCTGGGCGCTGAGCGAACTTGGCCGCTTCGACGAGGGGGTCGAGCTTGCGAACCAGGCGTACGTGACCGCGCAAGCCAGTGGCGACACCATCTTGCTGATCGCTGCGCTGCACGCATTCACGTACCTGCACTGTCTGCGCGGCGATTTCGATCGGGCCATCGAGGTCGGCGATCGGGCGATGGCGCTGCCCGGGATGAGCGACCACACGGTGCTGCAGTGGTCTGCCAGTGTCGGCTGGCCGCTGGCCGGCGCACTGGTGCGCGCGGGGCAGCTCGGACGGGGCACCCGCTTGATCGAGGAAGTCATCGCAGCCTGCGACGCACGCGGGCTGCGTTCCGGGGAAGCCTTTTCGGCATGCCTGCGCGCCGAAGCCTACCTGCTGGGCGGTCGTCTCGACGATGCCCGCCGGTCCGCGGCCGATGCGGCGCGCACGGCAGCCGAGCGGCACGAACCCGGTTTCGCAGCCAACGCGTTCTGGATCAGCGGGCTGGTCGAACTGCCGTCCGGTGGCGGTGCGCGCGAGTCGGCCCGTCGTTTCCTGTCAGACGCGCTGTCGATCGCGTCCGAGCGCGGCATGCGTCCGCTCCAGGCCAAGGTGCTGCTGGCGCTGGGCCAGCTCGATCGTAGTGCCGGAGCGTACGCGCCCGCTGCGCAGCACCTCGGCGCAGCGCGCACACTGGCGCAGGCGATGGCGATGCCCTACTGGCGTGCGCGCATCGACGAGGAACTGCAGCTGCTGGGCGCGAGCGCCAGATAACGGCGAGCGGTGCGCGCCGCCTCAGCCGCGCGCCTTGGCCTTGGCCGCATCGGCCAAGGCTTGCAGCATCTCGGGCGTGATGCCCAGCGCCTCGCGCACCGCGTTCGGCACCTCCGGGTCCCAAGACGAACGCGGGCCGATGGTCATGCCGCCATCGACAACGATGTGCGTTCCGGTGACGAAGCTGGCGGCATCGCTGCACAGGTACAACACCGCCTCGGCCACGTCCCCGGCGCGGCCCACGCGCGCAGCGGGCTGCAGCTTTGCGCCGCGCTCGCTCAGCGTCGCGGCCATCGCCTCGGCGCCGGCACGGTCCAGGCCGAAGCCAGTGCCGAAGATCTGCGTGGCGATGAAGCCCGGCACCACCGCATTGACGCGGATGCGGTGACGCGCCAGGTCAGCGGCGGTGACCTTACTGAAATGCAACACCGCCGCCTTGGCAGTGGAATAGGCCACCGGCGCATAGCCCGCGGCCAGCGCCGAGATCGACGCGGTGTTGACGATGGCGCCGCCGCCACGTGCCTTGAGGTGCGGTAGCGCGTACATCGTGCCGCACATCACCGAACGCAGCAGCAGGTTCATCGTCTGGTCCCAGCCCTCGACCGTCATCTCCTCCATGCCGCCGCGCTGGCCACCGGCGCCGGCGTTGTTGAAGACGATATCCAGGCCGCCGAACTCGGCGGCAGCACGGTCGATGGCGGCCTGGATCTGTGCCGGCTGCGTGACGTCGCAGCGCGCGTACTTCAGCCGGCCCGGAAAGCGTGCCTCCAACGCGGCACCGGCCTCGTCCTGGATGTCGGCGGCGAGCACGCGCGCGCCTTCGGCGATGAACAGCTCGGCCGTGGCCTGGCCGATGCCCGAACAGGCTCCGGTGATGAATGCAAGCTTGCGCTCGAGCCTCGTGCCCATGCGTTCTCCTGTGGTCTGGGTGGCGGCGCAGTGTGGCACAGTGCCGCCTTTCTCCAAGGCGCCCCGTGGCCCTCAAATCGACCATCTACAAGGCGACGCTGCAGATCGCCGACATGGACCGGCAGCTCTATGCCGACCATGCGCTGACGCTGGCGCTGCACCCGTCGGAGACCGAAGAACGGCTGCTGGTGCGGCTGCTGGCCTTCGCGCTGAACGTGCCGCACGACACCGACCGCGGCGCGCTGCTGTTCGCGCGTGGCCTGTCCGACAGCGACGAGCCCGACCTGTGGCAGCACGACCTGTCGGGCCAACTGGTGCATTGGATCGAGGTCGGGCAACCCGACGAGCGGCGCCTGGCCAAGGCCTGTGCCCGTGCCGAACGCGTGACGATCTACTGTTTCGGCAGCGCCGCCGACATCTGGTGGAACGGCATCCGCCAGAAGCTGACACGGCTGCACAAGCTGTCCGTCTGGCAGATCCCATCCGAGCAGGCGCAAGCGCTGGCGCGGCTGGCCGCGCGCTCGATGCAATGGCAGCTGAGCATGCAGGACGGGCATGTCTGGCTGCACAGCGGCACGGACACGCTGGAACTCGTGCCGCGGCGGCTGATGGGCGCCGGCTGAAGCGGGCCACGCCACCTATCATGCGCTGGCGCGCGTCGCTCGCACGCTTCCTGGCCCTCTCATTGACCACGATGAACCTGCACGCCCCGGCTGCGCCTTCCCCCGACGAGGACCCCTGGCTGTGGCTGGAGGAGGTGCAGGGCGAACGTGCACTCGACTGGGTGCGCGAGCGCAACGCGCTGTCGCGCGCCCGGCTCGAGGCCTGGCCCGCGTTTGCCGACACGCGACGACAGATCCTGGCCGTGCTGGACGCCCGCGACCGCATTCCCGGCGTGACGCGGCGCGGCGCGTACCTCTACAACCTGTGGCAGGACGCCGACCACCCGCGGGGTCTGTGGCGGCGCACCACGCTGCAGGAGTTCCGCAAGTTGCAGCCCGAATGGCAGACGCTGCTCGACCTGGACGCGCTGGGCCGCGCCGAAGACAAGAACTGGGTCTGGGGCGGCGCAGTGTGCCTGGGGCCTGACTACCGGCATTGCCTGCTGAGCCTGTCGCGCGGCGGCGCCGATGCCCATGTGCTGCGCGAGTTCGACAGTCAGACCCGGCAGTTCGTCGACGGCGGCTTCGAACTGCCCGAGGCCAAGTCGGAGGCCGTCTGGGCCGACCGCGACACACTCTACGTCGGCAGCGACTTCGGTCCCGGCTCGCTCACCGATTCGGGTTACCCGCGCGTGATCAAGCGCTGGCGGCGCGGTCAGACGCTGGCCGAAGCCGAAACCGTCTTCGAAGCCCGGGCCACCGACGTCGCGGCCAGCGTGACGGTCGACCGGACGCCGGGCTTCGAGCGCACGCTCTTCACCCGCGTGCCCGATTTCTTCAGCAGCGAGAGCGCCTTGCTCGTCGATGGCCAACTGCAGCCGCTGCCCAAGCCCGCCGACGCGCAGCTGAGCTTCTGGTACGACCAGGTGCTGCTGCAGTTACGCAGCGACTGGAGCGTGCAGGGCCGCACCTGGCCCGGCGGTGCACTGCTGGCCAGCGATGCCGCGGCCTACCTGGCGGGCCGACCGTCCTGGCACGCGCTGTTCGAGCCCAGCCCCACGCGCTCGCTGGCCGGCCATGCCGAGCTGCGTTCGGCGCTGGTGCTGCAGGTGCTGGACAACGTGGCCGGCCGGCTGCAGGAGCAGCGCTTCGACGGACGCGGCTGGCAAGCGCGCGACGTGCAGGCGCCCTTCCCCGGCAACCTGGCGGTGCAGTCGCTGCACGACCCGCTGGTGGCCGACGACCCGCTGGCCGAGCAGTACCTGCTGTCGTACACCGACTTCCTCACGCCCGACTCGCTGCTGCTCGGGCGCAGCGGCAGCGACACGCACGAGCAGCTCAAGTCGCGCACCGCGCATTTCGACGCCACGGGCATGCGTGTCGAGCAGCGCTCTGCCGTGTCGAAGGACGGCACGCGCGTGCCCTACTTCGTGGTCTGGCCCAAGGGCGCCACGGCCGACGGCCGCAACCCGACGCTGCTTTACGGCTACGGCGGCTTCGAGGTGCCGCTGCTGCCGCAGTACTCCGGCAGCTACGGCCATGCCTGGCATGCGCGCGGCGGCGTGTTGGTGGTGGCCAACATCCGCGGCGGCGGCGAGTTCGGGCCCGCGTGGCACCAGGCCGCACTGCAGGACCGGCGCCAGAAGGCCTTCGACGACTTCGTCGCCGTGGCCGAGGACCTGGTGGCCGCGAACATCACCACGCCGCGCCGGCTGGCGATCAAGGGCGGCAGCAACGGCGGTCTGCTGGTCGGCGCGGTGATGCTGCAGCGGCCCGAGCTGTTCCGCGCCGTGGTCTGCCAGGTGCCACTGCTGGACATGCGCCGCTACCACCGCATGCTGGCTGGCGCCAGCTGGATGAGCGAGTACGGCGACCCGGACGACCCTGCGCAGTGGGACTGGATCGCGCGTTACAGCCCGTACCAGAATGTGCCGCCAGCCGGGACGCGGCTGCCGGCGGTGCTGTTCACCACCAGCACACGCGACGATCGGGTGCACCCGGGCCACGCACGCAAGATGGCGGCGCGGCTGCTGCAGCACGGGCACGAGGCGCTGCTGTACGAAAACATCGAGGGCGGCCACGGCGGCGCCGCCGACAATGCGCAGCGCGCCGACATGATGGCGCTGGAATTCGCCTTCCTCTGGCAGCAACTGCAGGATTGACGCATGACCCTGGCCATCGCACACGACGCCGCGTCTGGCAGCTTTTCGGCCCAGGTCGAAGGAGGCACGGCCGAGTGCGTCTACCGCCAGGCCGGCGGCGTGATGAACATCGTGCACACCGAAGTACCGACCCAGGCAGAGGGCCGTGGCGTCGCCGCCGCGCTGGTGCGCGCTGCGTTGGCCCACGCACGCGCCGAAGGCCTGCGCGTGCGGCCGTCGTGCAGCTACGTGCGCGTCTACATGCGACGCCACCCCGACACACAGGACCTGCTGGAATGAATGAAGGCACGATCGACCCGCGCGCCGCCGAGGTGCTGGACTTCTGGTTCGGCCGGCCCGGCGACGCCCATCACCTGCAGTCGCGGCCCGAGTGGTTCCGCAAGGACGAGGCCTTCGATGCGCTGATCGCGCAGCGTTTCGGAACGCTGATCGACGCCGGCCTGCGCGGCGAACTGGCGCCCTGGGCCGATCGGCCGCCGTCGGCGCTGGCGTTGATCGTGCTGCTGGACCAGTTCACGCGCAACACGCGTCGCGGCACGGCCGGCATGTTCGCCGGCGACGCTCTGGCGCTGGCCGTGGCGCGCACGCTGGTGCGGCGCAGTGACGACCTGCGGCTGGCAGGCGTGCAGCGCCAGTTCGTCTACCTGCCCTTCGAGCACTCCGAAAACCTTGCCGACCAGCGCGAATCGATGCGCCTGTTCACCCGGCTCGGCCGCGACGAGCCCGCGCTCGATGGTCTCGTCGAGTGGGCACGCAAGCACGAGGTGATCATCGAGCGGTTCGGCCGCTTTCCGCACCGCAATGCGGCGCTCGGCCGCGAATCCACGGCCGAAGAGATCGAGTTCCTGAAGCAGCCGGGCTCCGGGTTCTGACGATGGACGACACCGACGCGGCGTTGCAGGCCACCCAGGCCTGGGTCGAGCACGCGGTGATCGGATTGAACCTGTGCCCCTTCGCCAAGGCGGTGCAGACCAAGAACCTGATCCACTATGTGTGCAGCGATGCGCGGGACGCGCCGGCCTTGCGCAAGCAGTTGCGCGACGAATTGCGGCGCCTGCGCGACACGCCGATCGAGCAGATCGAAACCACGCTGCTGGTGCACCCCTGGGTGCTTAACGACTTCCTCGACTACAACGACTTTTTGGACGAAGCCGACGGCTTGCTGACCGAAATGGGCCTGGACGGCGTGCTGCAGATTGCCAGCTTCCACCCGCAGTACCAGTTCGCCGGCAGCGCGGCCGACGACATCGAGAACGCGACCAACCGCTCCCCCTACCCCACGCTGCACCTGCTTCGCGAAGACAGCATCGAGCGCGCGGTCGCTGCCTTTCCCAACCCGGAAGCCATCTACGAGACCAACATACACACGCTGCGCGCGCTCGGTGCGCGCGGCTGGGCGGAGCTGCAGGCGCATTGCCTGCGTGCGGCGTCGCGCAACTGAGCGCGGGTATTCGACAGGCCGGTTCGCCGGTGCGCGCCGATATGCTGCGGCGCTGACCGCAACCCACAACCCCCGGAGACCGCATGACCCTGAAGAAGCTGCTTCTCGCGACCGCGCTGTGCGCCTTTTCTGTCACCGCCGGCGCACAGGCCTACCCCAACAAGCCGATCCGCATGGTGGTGACCTTCCCGCCCGGCGGTGCGCCGGACATCCTGGCGCGGTTGTTCGCCGACAAGGCCCAGCTCGGCCAGCCGGTGGTGGTGGACAACAAGCCCGGCGCCGGCGGCAACATCGGCGCGGAGATCGTGGCCAAGTCACCGCCCGACGGCTACACGCTGGTGATGGGCACGGTGGGCACGCATGCGATCAACGGCGCGCTGTACAGCAAGATGCCCTACGACATGGTGCGCGACTTCGTGCCCGTCGCGCACGTGGCCTCGGCGCCGAACCTGCTGGTGGTGAACAACGACCTGCCGGTGAAGACCGTGGCCGAGCTCATCACCTACATGAAGGCCAACCCCGACAAGCTGAGCTTCGGCTCGCCGGGCATCGGCACCTCGGTGCACGTGTCGGGCGAGCTCTTCAAGTCGATGACCGGCACGAAGATGATCCACGTGCCCTACAAGGGCCGGCAGTTCGCCATCCCCGACCTGGTGGGCGGGCAGATCCAGGTGATGTTCGACAACATGCCCTCGGCGCTGCCGATGGCCAAGGAAGGCAAGATCCGCGCGCTGGCGCAGACCACCGCCACGCGCTCGCCGGCCGCGCCGGACGTGCCCACCGTGGCCGAGACCGTGCCTGGCTTCGAGGCCACCACCTGGTTCGCAGTGTTCGCGCCGGCCGGCACGCCGCGCGAGGTGGTGATGCGCATCAACGCCGAAATGCAGCGTGTCTTCAAGCTGCCCGACGTGACCGAGAGGCTGAACACGCTGGGTCTGGTGCCCTGGATCTCCAGCCCCGAGGAGCTTGCCGCCTACCAGGCCAAGGAGATCACCAAGTGGGCCAAGGTGGTGAAGGAGTCCGGAGCCAAGGCGGACTGAGCTGCGCCGCGCGCAGCGGCGGGGCTTCAGCGCAGGAAGCCCTCCAGCACGTTGACCGCGTTGACGCCCAGCGCGGCCACCGCATAGCCGCCTTCGAACACGAAGACGGTGGGCAATCCCAGCGCCCGCAGGTCGGCGCCGACGCAGAAGTAGTCGGCGCTGCACAGTCGGAAACCGGAGATCGGGTCGGCCTCGAAGCTGTCCAGGCCCAGCGATACCACCAGCGCGCCCGGCGCGAAATCAGCCACCGCCTGCAGCCCCTGTTGCAGCGCGGGTCGCCAGGCGTCGAAGCCAGTGCCGCGCGGCAGCGGCAGGTTCAGGTTGCAGCCCTCGCCGGCGCCTGCGCCGCGCTCGTCGGCATGCCCCAGGTAGAACGGGTACTCGGTGCGCGGGTCGCCGTGGACGGAGACGGTGAGCACGTCGGCCCGCTCGTAGAAGATGCTCTGCGTGCCGTTGCCGTGGTGATAGTCCACGTCGACGATGGCCACGCGCGGCAGGCCTGCGTCGCGCAACGCCTGGGCGGCCAGCGCCGCGTTGTTCAGGAAGCAGTAGCCGCCATAGAAGGCGGCCCCTGCATGGTGGCCCGGCGGCCGCGTCAGCGCGAAGGCTGAAGCCTCGCCGGCCAGCACGGCGCGTGCCGCCGACAGCGCGCAGCCGGCGCCGGCCCGGGCCGCCGCCCAGGTGCCAGCGGTGATCGGCGAGCCGGCGTCGAAGGCGTGCAGGCCCACCCGCGCCGACAGTTCCTGCGATTGGCGGTCGCGTCGCATGCCCGGTGCCGGCCACACCGACGGCAGCAGGTCGAAGGCCGCATTCGCCGGATCCAGCGCCAGCCAGTCGTCCCACGCGCTCTGCAGGAACTGCAGGTAGCCGACATCGTGCACGCGCGACAACCACTGCATGTCCACGTCGGCGGGTGCCTGGAACCGGCCAATGCCGCGGCGCGTCAGTTCGGCCTGTACCTGCTCGACGCGGCCCGGCACCTCGACACAGGGGACCAGGCGGCCGCGGTACATCTCGTGCCGGCCGCGATGCAGCGCGTGCACGGGGTTCAGGAAAACCTGCACCGGCCCGATCTTCAGTGGGCGTGGCGCTGCGCGTCCTGCTCCTGCAGCAGCCGCCACATCACCTTGCCGGACCCCGACTTGGGCAACGCGTCGACGAACTGCACGATCTTCGGCACCTTGTAGGCCGCCATGTGCTCGCGCGCCCAGGCGATGATGTCCTCGGGCTTGGCGCTGGCCTTGGCCTCGGCGCGCAGCACCACCACGGCCTTGACGGTCTCGCCGCGGTAGTCGTCCTTGGCGCTGATGATGCAGGCCTCCTGCACCAGCGGGCACTTGAAGAGCAGCAGCTCCACCTCGCTCGGCCAGACCTTGTAGCCGCTGGCGTTGATCATGCGCTTGAGCCGGTCGGTAATGAAGAAGTAGCCTTCCTCGTCCATGCGCCCCAGGTCGCCGCTGCGGAAGAAGCGCTTGCCCTCGAAGGTGATGAACGCGGCCTCGGTGGCGTCGGGGTGGCGCCAGTAACCCTTGAACACCTGCGGGCCGTGGATGATGATCTCCCCGTCCTGGCCGGGTGGCAGTTCCTCGAAGCTCACCGGGTCCACGACCCGTGCGTCGGTGCCGAAGTACGGGATGCCCAGGCACTGCAGCTTGGCGCGCTCCACCGGGTTGCTGTGGCTGGGCGCGGCGGTCTCGGTGAGGCCGTAGCCCTCGGCGAAGGTCAGGCCGAATTCTTCCTGCAGCCGCTGCGCCACCGCGTGCGGCATGGCCGCGCCGCCGCCGCCGATGTAGCGCAGGCTCGAAAGGTCGAAGCGCTTGTAGTTCGGGCTGCCGAACAGGTCGATGACCATGGTCGGGATGCAGGTCCAGTGCGTGATGCCGTGGCGCGCGAAGAGCCGCCCGGCGAGTTCGCGGTCCCAGCGGGGCAGCAGCACCAGCGTGGCGCCGGCGTAGACCGAACCCAGAGCGCCCAGCATCATGCCGGTGATGTGGAACATCGGCACCACGCCCAGACCCACCGTCTCGGCGCCGCTGCCGGTCCATTGGCCCGACACCGCGTTGTGCATCAGCGTGCGGTGGGTGTGCATGCAGCCCTTGGGCAGGCCGG